>Ga0256405_10001204_pt1 | contig 73206 bp, 115 predicted proteins | sample RumenRJG_02DNA_FD_189096 | JGI IMG/M metagenome (GOLD analysis project Ga0256405, IMG submission 189096) | Bovine rumen microbial communities from Lethbridge, Alberta, Canada - RJG_02 | ecosystem: Host-associated > Mammals > Digestive system > Stomach > Rumen | place: Canada: Alberta...
TCATTATTTCTTCCTCCTATTTACAAATATATTATATCATATATATTATTGCAAAGCAAGTTTTCCCAGAGCTAACCGTTCCAGCTTGCATTAGCACGGATCGGCGGACGCTGGATTAACGGGTGTAAAAAAAGAGAGGACTGTTTGTGCCCTCTCTTTCGGTAAATCAATTAGTCTGCCTAACCTAGAGACTTTTCGTTATTAGGGGTTTTGGGTTTTCCTTCCGCACTTTTTGTACCATTTAGTTGATACTCACTGCGACACTAGGACTGGTGTAATGTCGCCTAACCATAAGAGTTTTCTTATCTCTTACACTTATATTATAGCATATATGCGATATAAGTCAAGTTTAACCAAGTATGACGATTTTGTTTGGGTTGACTGTACCTTCTCTACAACCATTTGAGAACTCGATACATTCTCTAACGGTCTTTGGGTCGCTAGTGAAGGAATAGTAACAACCATGATAACCATTACCTTCCTCGTCGTCAGATAAGTATATTTCCTTGTCCAAGAACGACTTATCTGCTTGAGCTAATTTCTTAATGTCTAACAATAATTCTTTTACGGTCATTTTACGATGCTCCTTTTCATTTTATGAAGTCTTGTTCGTTTGCATTGTTTTGTTAAGTAAATCTTAGAAAATCTACCTTTTGCTGAACCTAAATCATAAATCATTTTCTTTCTCCTTTACCTTTTCTATATTATATCATATATGATAACGATACACAAGTCTGCTGTCCGCCCAGCTACAGCACGGTACGCAGCGGATCGACGGTTTCCACAACAAAAAAACCGCCATTGAATTGACGGCCTTTTTGTATTCCTTCTCGTTAGAATATTGGTATTTCTTTAATTTGCTCTACCTTAACAAAGTAATAGTTTGCATCCACCATTCGCTTTGCTATTTTAACGGCTCTTGCTTTACTATCAGCATAACATTCACCATTATCGGTATCACCTTTATCTACGATATAAAGTATTCTATAACTAATCATTTTCCCTCACCTCGTATTTTATAATCTCATAACCATTCACCTCAGCAAAGTAAATGGCTTGTTCGTAATAGTCAAAGTCACTTATGACATCAACATTACCATTCTTATCTTTGTAAGTTAATATGTACCTCATTCTTTTTACCTCACACATATATTATAGCATATAGAGTATGGAACGCAAGTCCGCTGGCGATGGAATCCAAAAGCACGGCCATCGGCGATCCGGCTGTTCCTGTAACAAAAAAAGATGTTCCGCAGAACACCTTTTAGCAAAACATTCATAGGGGGTTTTAATTAGGTTTGTAGATATATTGTAGCATATCTTACCATTAAGTCAAGTCCGATAAAAAAAGTATTCCATTCGGAATACCCTGAGCAACGAGTAATGTATGAAAGTTTTTTAAAGGAGCCCATTACTGTTGTAAATAAATTTTATCCAATCCTGATCCAGCTGTCAAGCACGGCGATCAGATGATTTACTGTATCCAATAAAAAAATCAGGATTGCTCCTGATTGTTTTACCACCATTGCTTTTTTAGAATGTTTCGGGAATATCAAACTCCATTTCAGCATAGGTGTTCCAACCTGATGTAGCACCTCTACCTGTTCGTTTCGCTGCACCCTGTTGTTCTAACCATTCGATATAATTTGTTCCGTTTACGATACCTACTTGAACCAATGCACATTTCTTATTTAATGGTCTATATTGACTACCACAACAAGTTGTGATGTCGTCCCAGTACTCTCTTGTTGAGTTAACCATTATACCGACATACAACGAGTTATCAAATGTGTAATGGTCAAATGTTAATCGCATACGATATCTACCTAATTTAAATGTTTCTTTTGAAACTTTTAAGTCGCCTTTAATTTGAATTTCCATTTCTTCCTACCTCTTGATTATATTATAACATATACGGAATAATCGGTCAAGTCCGCATCGGCCCAATCCTCAAAGCACGGTCCGATACCCAACGCAATAAAAAAAGGTGGCTCTTACGAACCACCATTGTTTTGTTGCTTTGCGATTAACCTAATTGAACGATATTTCTAAACTTGATGTTATAGACATCAGCGGAATGACTTTCAAGTTTCTTTTCGCCAATTAACGATACCACCATTGACTTTGAGATTTCTTTTCCATCTTTGATGTACCAAGACTTTGTATTCTTTGTATATGCACTCGCAACTCTTAAGTACAACTCTCCTTTGTGTTCAATTACCAAGTTCTCTATTTTCCATTGTCCCCAAGGTAATTTACCACCATCGGTTTTACCTACTCTTTTCATATGCGAGTATGCAACTCCTAATCTAATAGTCATTTGAGTATATTTTTTAATACCTTCTCCAAGGTCTTTTACTTTGATAAGATTAGTCCAAGTTCCTTTTTTGATAACTAATACTTTATCAAGTATTTCATTTGTAGTCATAGGTTCCATTGATTTCAGTTCTCCTTTCCTATCTACACATATAATATATCATATAAGTAATAGTAAGTCAAGTTTACGCCAGACGCCAGATGAATCAGCACGGCTTGCCAGACGCCAAAATAAAAACGCCCTATTTAGAGCGTCTTATTTTTACCATTTGATTTAGTCGGTAGTTCTTAGGAAGTATTGCAATTCCTCGCCTTTTAGCGTTTCATTGCATCTCTTATCACAATTCAACCATAACTCGTTATAGAGTCTTGCGAAGTCTTGCAAATCGGTTTTTCTATACCATTCCCAAATCTTATGATTAAGCACCATTGTTAATTCGGTCATCATCTTATAGTCGGTATTAAGCAATGCCCTTTTATAAGTATCTACGATCGCTTTTGCACCAAATCTCTCAGCGATTGAGAAGTCTTCCCAGTAAGTAGTTATTACATCATAACCAAATTCACTTTTGCAGTATTCTTTGTAAGTCATTTTCTTTCTCCCCCTTACACTAATAATATAACATATATGCAATAATAAGTCAAGTTTCGTCAAACCTCAGGGCCAAGCACGGCAACCGGATTCCTCAGGTGTCCCTCTACGGTTTCCTCTACAGGTCTTTACCTCTACGTTATTCCTCCTAATAGTCCTCTAAGCAACCTCACTAGTTCCTCATAGTCCTATAGTTAGTTAGTACACACTAACTCTTTACGCTACGAGGCAGGACACCCCGGGGGGAGGGGTGGCGAAGAGGTCGGAGGTGGCTATCGTATATGGGTATAGTCCCCGTCCGATTTTTTTCGAAGTTGAATATATAATACACTACCCGTCCCGTTGCGTCCCGTATCGATATAATACACTATATTGCGCGACGTTCCGACCGCCACGTTCCGACAACCTTAAAATCTTTTTCGATCCGGCCGTTCTGCTTGAGGCAGAATGGGCCTAAATCGGAAAGGGATTTGCTGTTATGTAAAAGATGAGCGAATACACTTCTAATGTGGTTAAAATCTAAATCTTCGTATTTTATATCTTGAACAAGAGTGATTGAAATAGGATGGAAGAAAGTAAAAGTCACCTTGGTTTTGTATCCTGAGGTTATTAGATGTCTAAATTCTTCTGGAATCTCATATACCGTAGTCGGTTTTGGATTAGAAGAATTAAACACAAATATCCATTGGCGGTAAACTTTTATTTTCTTACCGGTATGTTGCTTTCTTTCTAGGAACGCTAAGAAATCCTGAGCTAGAGGATTATCCTGATAGAAAGACGGAGAATGCCCGAAACGGCGGGCATTAGAAGCGAACTTATTTGCATTATCTATGCTGGAAATTGATGCGCGCTGATATGCTCGTCTGTGATAGTGGGTTTTACTAGACATAAACTTATTTCTTTCTTTTATAATCTGATAATCCTGAGAATTTTATTTTTTGTATTTTTACTGTTTTAGATCCTAAATTAAAATCAGTCGAGGGTTCTTCTTTGAGGCTTCCAGAATATACTTCTTCTACTACTTTTTCGATGATCGGAGAAAAATGTTCTTCAAGCCACTTTTGTCTTTTCTCTCTTTCTTTGATGATTTGTTTCTTGCTATCTACGAACCAGTGCGTTTTGTACTCATCAAGCCAAGCGATAAAACCGTCTACTTCACACCACACACCAATACGGATTGCTTCGGAATCTACGCAGACATAATCAAACTCGGAATAGACCTTTTTGCTTCTAGAAGTTAGTGGCGTATCGTATCCACCAAATTCTTGGTGATAGAATATACCATAAAAACGATCTAGTATATCTAAAACAAATTGATAAGGAAGATCTAAACTCTCTAGGTAAGTTAAAAATAAATTTTGGTCTTCTAAATCATTAAATTGTTTTATATCTTTGGTGTTTTGACAAAATGGATTTATTAACGCTAACTTTCCTAAAATTGCTAGAGCGTCTTTCTCGTTCATTCTTCTCTTCCTTTCATATCAGATTTTCTTTTTTTGTATTTGACTTTACCTTGGCAACAAGGACAAGATCCATGATTGCGACAAGTTGCATCTACTGCCTTTGCTCCTCTATAAGGTTTTCTATGTTCTTTACCATATTTTATTGCTTTGTCTAGGCTCATTGTAAGACCTCTTTCAATAAGTCAAATTCTTCTTGTGTGTAACAAGTGTTTCCTTTTACTTCATTCCACTCTCCATATTCTTTAATGTATTCTTCATAGTTTTCGTGCATAAATATGCAGGGAATCAAAAACGGTTTTTCTTTAATAATATCTAATGCCTTATCTAACTTATCGGCTTGTTCTAATACGTCGAGAGCAATAGACAAATTGAATGTATCGTCATTTTGAAAATATTGTTCTACATCTTCTATTGCTATTTCTTCTTGGTCTAAATCATCAAGTTTATCAAACAATTCATTTAATCGTTCTCTTAAATCATCTAATCGGTTAATTAAACCTTGCATATTTACTTTCATTATTCTTCCTCCACGTAACCCCATGATTGAGGGGACTTGGTCAATTTATGCTTAAATGTTAAAGGTTTTGTTTTTGGCATAAAGGTTTTACTTACAGTGAATTCGCTCAACTCTTTTGGTTCATCAAAGATTACGAGATTTGAGATGTGCCAAGCATAACCAAAAGGCGTATAGTCTTTCAAATATTCTGATAATTCAAAATAATCTAGTTGTGATTTGTTTAATAATTCATTAGTTGATAATGTTTTAGTTCTATAACTTTCGCTATAACCACCAAATTCATTTTCTTGGCTATAAACAATTTCTATTTCTTCTACCTTATTAAGTGTGAATTTTGCGACTACTCCGCCACTACAAGAATAACCACTTTTATATTGTGAATTGCCACCGACTTCTAATGTATTCGCTACAACACAACCTTTGTCGGTCATAATTGCTCTTGGTTTACCTTTCGTACAGTAAATATACACATCAATCGGTAAGTCGCAGTTCGGCGCGGTCTTTCTTATTTCGATGGTTTTCTTTCCGTTAAGAATATCAGCGACATATTTCGGTTTAATGCTGATTAAAATCGCTTTCATTTTTGTTCTCCTTTGATAATAAAACCACTATTGTATTATTGTTGAGTTTCCAATTTTCGATAACAAAACCTTTTTTAATATGTTTATTTACTTCTTTTGTTAACACATTTGGAAGGGAATTAAAAATAAACTTATATTCTTTCATATCAATTCTAATTCTCCTTCTCCTTATAATTTTTGCAATAGATCTCAGTTTCGCATTTAGGATGGTTTTCAAATATTACTTTTTCTTTATTTGAACAATAACTTTCATCAATTATACCAAACCATAAACTAAGAAATTTTTTCTCAATAATATTACGGTTTGCGCATTTAGAACAATTATATTTGTATACCGATTTAATCATTATTATTTATCCTTCTTTCCGTTAAGTTGCTTATCGATCTCTTTGATGATTTCTAAATCTTCGCGGTTCGATACTTTGCGATATATAATATAGAAGATAATCGCGAGCGCAGCGCATGTGAACGCTAAAGCAATAGACCAAAAGGTTAGAGCCGATTCGTTAATAAAATACGCTATGAACCCAGGGATGAGATTGATCCAAGAAGCTAACACAAAAATCTTTGTGAATGCTAGATAAAAATTACTCGGCATTATTGTCTCTCCCGAAAATTTCTTTTGCAGTGAGTTCTAAACTAAGAGCATTAAGATATTTATTCACAAACTTTAATGTTGGGCAGAACTTACCTTTTTCCATGCGAGAAATTGAAGGTTGAGGAATGCCCATACGTCTTGCGATTTCTACTTGTGAGACTCCTCTTTGCTTTCTTAAATTTGCTAAATCTGTTGTTGTCATATTTATTTTTCTCCTTTCAGATTCGGTACGCTGATATGATAACATATACGGCGCGTTATGTCAAGTTTGTTATATTAGCGTGTATGGTTGTGTATGGTTGTGAACGGTTGGTGTATAGTTACGCATCTACACTATACACTACGTTGTATAGTTACGATGCGTGAACAGTTTACTCTAAAATTAGTTGTCTTGTATGTGTGTATATGTATATGTACGCGCCCCTAAAGAAAAACTATACACATTTTATAACCCTACAACAAGTGTAGGGTGTAAAAATGTAAACTATACACAACTATACACAAACTATGCACTTCTTTTCTGGGGATATAATCCCTCTTTTCTATTTCTCCCTTAATAAACCATACACCAAGATATATTTAAAAAAAGTGCTTTGCATTTTTTCGCGTATATGTTTACAATAATAGTAGATAAAGTTATCGGCGACTTTTTCACCGAGCAATACTCATATAAGCGAGGTAAGACTTATGGACAAAGAAAAAATCTTAGAAGAGGTAAAAGAAGAATCTGATGTTACTCTTCCATCAGAAGAACCTGCGTTAAGTAGCGAACCGGTACCAACCGAAGAGCAACAGGAAGAAGCGGGACTAGTAGGAGAATCTACATCCGAAACATCCGAAGCGGAACCTGAAGTTATTGAAGAAAGTACTGAAGCGAGCGTTACTGAACCAGTCAGTGAAGAACCACTAACTCCCGAACAAGAAAGCGTCGAAAAGATGTTAACTCAAAGCCAAGTAGACGAAATAGTGGGCCGTACAAGAACTGAAACTCGAGAAAAGACTTGTAAGGATTTCTACTCTCGTTATGGTGTTAACGACGAAGCTGGAATGGACGAAGTTGTTGGAAGATCACAAAAGTACGATTTACTCAGAGAAGACTTTGATCGTGTATCAAGTGAATTAGCTGATGTAAAAGTACGACTCGCTCTTATGGATAGTGGTATTGCTCCTGAAAGATTCGAAGATGCGAAGTTAATCCTTTCCGGAAAAGGTCTCGAAATCACTCCTGAAAATATTGCAGTTGAAGTCGAAACTCACCCAGAATGGAAGAAAGCGTATGTTGCTGAACCAGAATCAGAAGTAGCTGAAGTATTCAAGAAAATTGAAGATGCTCCTTCTGCTCCTGTTAGCAAAATCTCAATCTTAGGAAACGAAACTACTCCAAATCAAGTGGAAACTCCGTCAGAACGCGAATCCACAATGAAAATGTTTAGATACTAATTGAAAGGAACAACGTGTATGACACAAGAAGAATTCACAAAACTCGTTGAGTCTCTCAAGGCACAAGGAATGAGCGAAGAAGATATTCTCGGAACACTTCTTGATATGTTCAAGGAAGGCAAAGTAGGTCCTGAAGATGTTGAAAAACTAGCTGGATCTATGGGCTACGAAGTTACCGAAGAATTCAAGAAAATGGCTTCATCTGAAGAAGAAGGCGCTCCTGAAGGCGAAATCTCCGAAGAAGAAGTTGAAGAAGCTCAAGAAATTCCAGAGTCCAGAGAAGAATCATCTGAATCTGAAGAATCTGAAGAAGAGGAAACTGAAGAAGAGTCATCCGAAAGCGAAGGCTCTGAAGAAGAATCCGAAGAATCAGAAACCGAAGAAAAAGAAGAAGCTCGTAAGTTATACGGACTTGGCGAATAATAAACGGAAAAAGAATAAAACAGAGCAGACATAATCGTTACGACCCAGTTTAAAAGAAAGGTTTAATAATTATGTCAAACAAAATTGAATTAATTACTAAGTATTCAGAAGAAGCCTTCGACGAAGTCTATCGTTCTGAATCTCGTATTGCCTTACTCGATGGCAATATGAAAGGAATGACATTTGTCGGTGCAAAAACCGTCAAGATTCCAAAGTGGACCGGTGGTGGTCTCTTCGACTATCAACGTGCCAATACTCCTGCTTCTGGTGATTTCTCACACGGAACTGGCTTAGGCAATGGTTACGGATATCAACGTTCCGATATGGGTTATGAATGGGAAACCTTCGAACTCGCTATCGATCGTGGTGTTCAATACAATGTCGATATGTTCGATGATGAGGAAACCGCAAAGACTTTAGTCGCACGTGGTACTACTCAAGTCAACAAACAAGTCGTTATTCCAGAAATGGATGCTTACGGCTTTGCTAAAATCGCTTCTGCCGCTACCCTTGGCAACCACGAATCAAGTGATGCTATCGGTGATGGTGCTGGCGAAATTGGTCCAATCGCGGCCATCAACAAAGGCTTACTTTGGTTAGAAGAAAACGAAGTTGATGCTCTTGACAGCAACCAAATCATCTTCTGCTCACCAAAAATGTTACAAGCCATTCGTAACACCTCTGCTAATGGTTTAGTCAAACCATTACTCCAAGGCGAATTCGAAAAGAACATTAAGTTCACCATCGAAGAATATGAAGGACGTAGAATCGTTTCCGTTCCTCCAAAACGCTTCATGACAAACGTTGTCCTTGGTGCTGGTTTCTATCGTCCAGCAGTCGCTGCTGACGTCGGCGTCGTCCCAACCAGAGGTTCTGGTTCACACGCTTACACCATTACTGGTGCTTCCGAAGCTATCGACTTCATGATCGTTGACAAATCTGCTGTTGCATTCATTAAGAAATACAACAAGATCAAAGTCTTTGGTCCAGATGTTGTCCAAGATTATGATGGTTACAAAATCAATGCTCACGTCTATTACGATTTATTCGTCCCAGACAACAAGAGAGTTGCTCTCTACGTTAAGACCGGTGGATTCGCTGGTACTGTCGCTGCTTCTACACAACTTATCGTTGCCGTTGATGCCGCTAACAAAGCTACTGGCTTTGCAGTCTTACCAGGTTCAACCTTAACCGATGGCAAACTCTATAAGAGCTCTTCAGCCGTTGCTCTTGGTGCTGACAAATCTGCTTCGCTCGCAAGCGATCTCGTCACTCTCAACAGCACAGTCCTCGGCGACAACACCACTGTTTACTGCTATGCAGTCAACAACAAAGGTATCGTCGTTGCGGTTCAATCAATCGTCTTACCAGACATTGCTTAATCGAAATGCTGATTACAAGGCCCGTTGTAAAACGGGTCTTTTTTTATAATTAACGTTGCGAAACGTTACGCTATGTTTTAAAATAAAATTAGCAAAATATTCGGAGGCTAAATTATGGCTACAAAAAAATATGTTAAAGACGTCCAAAAAGAAGAAGGAAAATTTGGACATTATAAAACCGGTACAGGTGGTGGAGAACCAATTCCTGCCGGTAAGAAAATGACTAATGAAAAACGTGATCCTGCCCAACCCAGAGATTCGGAAGGCCACTTTACGTACAATGCGGTTAACGGCAAACCGTTAAAAGACATTTCAAAAGTCCACGGTCACAGTAGAGGAACGACAATTCCACCAACATTAACGGGTGGAGACGGTACAATTCACTACTATTCCGATTCGTCTCATGACCATATCGTTAAGGGCGGTCAAGATGCGTTAGAAAAATATACGTCACTTACCGTATCGGAAGCATATCGTAAAGGTGACAAATTGATTGGCTTTGATGGCAAAGTCGCTATTGCTCCAAAAGATTTTATGGAATCTGCAATGGAATATGTGGCTAACAAAGGCAAAGAAAAAGACTTAACCGGTGCTTTAAAAGAAGCCGCCGAAGCTCGCGCCTCTGGCGATAAGAAAGCATTAGGCGAAGCTATTGATAAAGTCTTAGCATCCGGACATTATGAAGGTGAACCAACAGGTTCTTGGGAAAGAAAAGAAGTTGAAACTCCTGAAGAAAAACGTGCATTTGAAAAGGCTAAAGAAGAAAAAACTAAAGGACACGAACTTCTCGAAAGAAAACGCGAAGAAGAAGTTGCCGCCGCTCCTAAATATAAAAAGATGGCTTCTTGGTTTAGTTCTTACAAACCAAGCGTTGCTCCTTCTACTCCAACAGAAGCAAAAGAAGAAGTCAGAGAATCTGCTCCTGCTAGTGCTACCGCATCATTAAGTGATGAACAAATCTCAAAATTTGCTGAAAAGATTAAAACTCCAGGACTTACTAGAGGAATGATTGAAGAAGCACTTGCTGATCCAGAAAGTGGATTAAGCTCTGTTGATGATATTTTATCTGCTATTGAAGAAAAACCAGAAGAAAGTAAGACTGAAGAACTTACACCAAAAGAAGCGGACAAGATCGAAGAAGCATCCGAAGAAGCGACTGAAGACGAATTAGTTAAAGTTATGCAAGGTATCGGAAAGAAAGCACTTATCGATGTGTTCCGTTCCGGTTCGGAAGAAGGTAAAGCCGCGATGAGCGATATCTTACCATTTGCTAAAGAATGGTCAAAAGGCAAATCCGAAATGGAAGGTAAAGAAGATATGGAACTAGTTATTTCTTACATCAACGAAAAACTCGGTAAAACCGAAGATGAAGAAAAAGAAGAAACCTTGAAAGAGTTTAGAGGTGAATAAAATGGCATTCGATAATTTAAAAGGTTTTTTAGGAAAAGCGCCATCTGCTGAGCCAAAGGTCGAAGAACCTAAGGCTATTTCTCCTGAACACAAAGCAAACTTGGAGAAGATGAGTGAATTCCAAAAAATTCACGAAATTAATCCAGCTAAATCATCTTATCAACTTCCTGGCGATTTTGAAAAAGATGAAAAAGGCGAAGTTATTAAAACTCTCGATCCAAAAACTGGAACAATGAAAGCGAAACCTCATTTTACTCCATATTCTGAAATTGCTGAAGATCCAGAAAAGTTAAAATCGGTTATGGGTAAATATCATCAGCCCGAAGCGATTGAACTTGCTAAGAGTCGTAAAGCATATGCCGAAGAGGAAATGAAACTTCCGGAAAATATCGGTCCCGTTACGAAACGTGTCTTATCGCATCCAAGTTATGAAGAAATGGACGCTAAAGACAAGAATATGTTTAACACGTTCTATAAAGAGGCGACAAAACAAAGTTTTATCCCTAATTTTAAAGAAGATGTGCTTGATTATAAGGGTGAAGGCGATATCGGTTTATTCATTAGCGATTGGTCCGATGCGATTCGCAGTAATCCAAACTTTAAAGATGCGCTTATGCAACATATTCCTGCTGATATGATTTCTAACGTCGCAGAAGAAGATGAACCAGAAGCGTTGGCTAAATATCTTTATCAAACAAGCGATAAGACATTAGATAAAATTCAAGATACATATTACAAAAACGCATTAAGAGAAATTATCAAACATAAGAAAGGTAAATAATGGCTTTTGAAGGTTTAAAGAAGTTAAGTGGCGGTGCGGGCGTCATTGTTTCGCCAACAAAAGGTGATGGACGAGGCAATGATTTGCACGACGCTAAAACTGGAGAATTTGTAGAAAAAGGCGCTACTGGTAGTGTTGGAGAAACAAAACCAGAAGCCCCTATTGAAACAAAATCTCGAGATTTTACTAATGTCTCTAACTTTTTTAATAAACTCGCCAATGTTTACGAAGCTCCTACGATGAAGAACTTCATTCTCAATCGTCAGAAATTCATAAGTAAAGAGCGTTATATCACGCCTCAAGAAAAGAAAAACGCAGAATTAATGAGACCTTATGTGAAAGAAATGTTAGATAATTCGAACTTCACAATTTGTATTCAATTCGATCATTTCTTATCATTCCTTAAAGACGGTAGATATAAAAACCAATTTGAGACCGGAAAGTCACACGGATTATTATCATCTCACGTTAGGTTTAATTCTTCTAGACAAATGTTTGGACACGATTTAGATGATATTACATTAGGCAAGAGCCTAGAAAAATACGGATGCTTGCAAGCTAAGAACATTAAAGATTATTTTGAAGAAAAATCCGGTGCGAAATACGGCGGATACGGAGCATCTGGATATTCGGGCAACGACGGATTGCATTGCGCTATGATATTAAAGAAAGCAAATTTGCGCGATAGAACGACATATTGCATGGGCGATTCGCTCAATACCGGAGTATATCCACAAAAATATTCGCAACCGTTCGATGTTTATGTTTCGAATCGTCACGGAAAATTTGACAATTTAGAAAGTATTACAGCGTTGTTCAAAGACAACCTTCGCACTCCTTGTAGATTAGGTGGTGCATTAGGTTCTGGTTATTTTATTGAAGCACAATACCATGGAGATGTTACGGACAAAGATGTTTCTAAATTAGTTATTGGTGGAAGAACAGTTTTTAACAATATGGACATTTCTAGAAAGAAAGAATTGTTAGAAGGATGTAATGCTAGAGGTATTAAAGTATTTGTGAACAACGGAAAAGACGACGGCCTCGAAGAGGTCAAACTTGACCAAGACGGCAATATATATTACACTATATATGAAAGCGAGGTTATCGACGATGATTAAAATTATTGGCGGTTATAAAGAAAGCGAAATAATGCCTTTAAACATTATTGTAGAATATAAAGACCTGTATTGGCTTTTGTATAGAGATCACGATTCTGATTTTATTTACGGCGATTTAGAACCTTATAAATCGTTAGAAGAATTAGAAATTGTTCCAAATGTTGAAGTTGATGAAGATACAAAAATGAAAGTATTATCTATGCTTCTTAAAAATAAAGAAAACATCGATAGAAACATTAGAACTTATATTCTAGATGAGACTTACGATCCAATTACAAGAGAATGGATAAAACCTGAAAAATAATCAGGTTTTTTTCTTGACTTCTTTCTAATATATGCTATCATATAGACACAAAAAGGAAGGAGTTGCGTTTATGATCGGGGCAATTATTGGCGATATAGTCGGTTCGGAATATGAATTTCACAATACGAACCGTTACGATTTTAAAATGTTCGGTCCGGAATCGAGATTTACGGACGATTCGGTTTGTTCTTTAGCAATCGCTTATTCATTACTAATGAACGGAACCAAATCAGAGGATTTTAAAAGAAATTTAGTAGAAATATGTAAGAGGTATCCTTATGCCGGATACGGACAAATGTTTTTTGATTGGTTATTTTTTGATGTAGAAAAGAAACCTTATGGTTCTTTTGGAAATGGCGCCGCTATGAGAATTAGTGCTATCGGTTGGTATGCTCAAAGTGCCAAAGAAGTCAAAAGATTGGCCATTGATGCTACGCGTATCACACACAACCATAAAGAAGGATTAAAAGGCGCGGGCGTAATTGCAATGATGATCTACCTTATTAGAAAAGGCAAAAGCAAAGCGTTCTTATGGCAATATGTGTCTAAATATTATGATATGAATCCGATGAGAGACATATTTAGCAAAACCAAAGAACACGGAATGGAAATTTGCCAAATAACTGTTCCACAAGCCATTCACTGCTTCTTCCAGTCTGATAACTTTGAGGATTGTATCAGAAAGGCCGTTTCTTTAGGCGGCGATTCGGATACAATCGCTTGTATCGCTGGGTCTCTTGCCGAAGCGTATTATGGCGTACCGGAATGGATGGTTACGAAATGTTACGAAAAGTTAACGCCTCAGTTACGCGATATATTAAAAAGTTTCGAACGACAATATTGTGTTGCAAAAAAATAGGATTATTTTTATAATAATCTTATGGAAGGCAATAACATTCAAACAATTACCAAAATGGGTAGCCCTTCAAAACCGTCTTTTTTCTCCAAGAACAAAGGCAAGATTTTGAAAGGTGCTGCTGGATTACTCGGAGCCGCTGCTACTATCGGTATCGGTTCTGCTATGGGGGCGCCAGGTGCTGCCGCTCCTGTTTTTGGTATGAAAGGTTATAGAACCGGACGTTCTTTATTAGGAACCGGACAAAGTTTATTTAAAAAACTAAATCCTGAAGCTAAACCAATGAAAGTTAAACTTCCTAAGCAAAAAGAAATCAAAACTGCTAAACCTCCAATGATCAAACCTAAGAAAGTCGAAGTTTCTCCGGAAGAGAAAGCGCAAGTAATGAATTGGTATGGTGTTAGTGGATTTAAACCAGGTGCTTCCTTAAAGAAAGAAAAGGATATAACTCCAAAACTTAGACCATCTGCTAAAGCTAAAGCGACCAAGTATGGTAAGAAGATGGCTGCCAAGGACCCTGGCGCAGTTATGTTTAATTATCCAGGAAAAGTTAAAGAAGATTTAGATAAGGAAAATACCTTAAAATTATTTAGATAAAGGAGACGCGTATGTATATAGATAGTAAAAAATTTGCTCAGTTAAGAGAAGCGTCACGTAACGGTGATGTAAAAGCATCTGAAATTCTTAAATCGTTTAGAGATGGTGGTGAACACGTCTCTGAAATGATTGAAGAATATTTTGCTCCTAAACCAGAAGTGAAAGAAGAAGTTATTGAAGAAGACAGAAAAGATATGTCTCGCTTAGATAAGTTCCTTGCAGATAATGATGTGAGCAAAGATTCTCCAGAATATAAAGAATATGTTGAAGAATTTAACAATATGTTCCCTGAAGAAAAAGTCGAACCTGAAGAAAAGGTCGAAGAGGAAAAAGTTGAACCTGAAGACGAAACATTCAGTATGCAAAAACTTATCGAAGACGAATCCGAAGCTATCGAAGGCTACGACAAGAAAATTCTTGAAATTACAAATCTTGATATGGATTCTACATTAAAGATGGGCATCATTGCCGAACTTACTCAAATCAAGAATGAGGAAATCAGACATTTGAACTCTTTACAAGAATTAGAAAATAAACTTCACAGTAAGGAGAAACAATTGTGAGTATTTTAAGAAAAAAACCTTTTATTGAAGAATTGCTTGGTGAATTAAGTGTTGCCGAAATTGAAAGATTGACAACCGTTATCAACCAAAAGGGAACTCCAGAGACTGTTAGTCTCCCTTTAAATTTACCAAATGCAATTCCTTTTTCTGCTCCAGAATTGGTCGATGATAAGATTAAATTAGTCAATTTATTCATTGGCTCTAATTCTGGATATACCGGAATTTTGGTATATCATTCTACAAGTTATTGTGCTTTTATTGGTACAGTACCTTTCGAAAACGATATTATCAAGTTGTTTAAACTTGACGTTACGAACCGTAAGGCTGAACCGATTAACGAAAAGTTAACCGCCGATGAGCTACGTAGAGTTATTGATGATACGGTTGAGGCGACACAAGGCGAAGTGACGCAAGCAGATTTGGCAGACAAAGTTAAGTTTATCGAAGTCTCTAACATTACCGCTTTAACCGATGCACAAATTGACGGATTAAAAGTTGGTGATGTTGTTCAAAAAATTACTGGCAGTATGAAGCATTGTTATACTGTTACTTATAAACAAGAGCATCACGGTATTTGCTTATCCTACTTTGATTGTGGTTATTTAGAAACTATTTCTTATGACTATACAGAAGGACATTGGGTGTTTAATTCCAAAGATGTATGTGAAGTTCAAGGAAATATCAAACTTGGAACTTATATCCTTAGTGGTGAAACATTAAAGTGGGTTGAAGAATTTCCATCTGATTATAGTGGAACTGCATATAGTTTTGGTGATGATGGACTATACATTGAGAATTATGCTGATGGTAGTTTTGAGAATTCTATTTTTATTGCCTCAGGAAGTGCTGAAGTTTCTTCAGCCGATGGTTCATACGCTTATTATAATGTTGATGGTGCAAATAAACTCAACTTCGCAGAACTCACTCATTCACTTGCCGAACTTGATTCTACATTAAGACAACTCGTTGAAGATGCTATTGATGATAGTTCTCAAGGTGTCGCTTGCACACAAGCACAATGGGATGTTATCAAAGCATTATTAGATAAATCACTATATTTTAATTATGAGAATGTTTCAATGATAAAGACATTCACTAATGGAATAAATATGTATACTTTCGGTGGACTTTCATATACAGGAGAAAGCGTGTATACTGAATACACATTAGGTTTTTATTATGATAGTGGAAATGAAAACTTAAGTTGTAAATTCATTGAAATCTAATCTATGAACAATTTAGTTGCTAAATAATAAACAAACATACATTTAATTTATAGGAGAAATAAATTATGACACACGAAGAAATAAAAGCTAGAAGAGAAGCAGCTCGTGCTGCTGAAGCAGCGAGAATTGCTGCAATGCAACCGAAACCTCTAACTCCAGAAGAACAAGCGTTAAGAGCGAAAAAAAGAGAAATCAATCGTCTCAAATCAAAACTTTCCGCTACGGATTATGTCGCTTTAAAACTTGCCGAAGCGTTAGCGAAAGGAAACGCTGATGCAATTTTAGAAGAATACGCAGCAGTATTATCTAATAGAGAAACCTGGAGAACCAGGATTAACGAATTAGAAGCAGAACTTCAATAGCCGTAACAAAAAGAGGGACAACAATCCCTCTTTTTTTATTGCTTTTTTATATTCCTTATTTTAATATAATATTTGGGTTAATGGTATGACTGTTCCGTTAATCTTTTTCCGGGGAGTTTAGTCCTAAAGACTATGCTCCTTTTTTTTATCTTGTTTTTTATCTACTGGGAATTTATAATAAATTCAAGAGGTAAAACAAGTATGAAAATTGTTATTGATGTTAAGAATGGCTCAAAAACTCAAAATTTCGGCAAAAACGATTTAATCGTTTATGATGGCAAACAATGGTATGTTACTACCGTTGAAGATCTTTATTCGCACTTAGAAAAAAGATATAACGATATGATAGCCAAAATGGATCAAAAAATAAACGACATCAAAACAAGTTATGCTGAGTTTTTGCTCGCTTATAATGAGCAAAATTCTAAATTGTTACCGATAATCGAGAATTTACTCGAGAAGGATGAAGAAAAATGAAAAGAAAAATTTTAGTTCTATTAAGCTGTTTATTCTGCGCCGGTGCGTTATGTAGCGCTCCGTTACTTATCGCTTCGTCTCATAGCGTTCCAGTAATGGCCGAAGAAGCAGCGCCAAGTGTCGTTATTGAAAGTAGCGAACACGGCAAAGTATCGATTCGAGACGCTAAGGAAAGCTACGTTGCGGGAGAAATCGTCACATTAGACATCGCTCCATCACATTTCTATATGTTAAGCAGCGTTTCGGTCAACGGCGTTTCGGTTGTCGCCGATGAGAATGGCGAGTACAAATTCGCATTAGCAAGTGGCGAAAACAAAATCTCCGCATCATTTGTTGTGGACGAAAAATTGCTTGGCGAATTTGCTGATATATATGTCGCCGCGCAAAACAAAGACTGGAAATCATTATTTTCACCACAAACACTCTTTATCTTAATTAACTTCATTGTTAATAGTGGAATTGGATTCACTCTTGTTAGCGTATTTGTTAAATATAAGAAGAGCGGTTCTACCGATAGAGAAGAAATCATTTCTACAATTAAAGAAGTTGTTCCAGCGGAAAGCAAAGCAATCATTGCTGATATTACACAGAATTTATTAGCGCCGATTGGAAAAGAAATCGATGAGATGAACGAAGCGCTTAAAAAATTCCTTCAAGCATTCTTGTATTCGTTAGATGGAACAATGGAAAGCAAAGAAAAAATCATTTCTCTCATCTCTGGATTAGATCTCTCCGAAAAGAATTCGATTGACGAAATGAAACAATGGTTCAAAAACGAATCAACTCGCATCGAAGAGAAAACAAACGAATATAAACGTATCATTGCGGAAATGAAAGAAGCAAACGCGAAGGCTCTTAGCGAAACTAAACCTATCGCATTAGAAAAAACGGAAAAAGATGAAATAACAGAAGAAAAGGAACAAACATACGATGGCACAAGTATCTAAGTACAAAAAACCCAAAATATTTATTCTTACTGTTGGTGTCGCCATAATTATAGGCATCATAGCATTCGTCCTTGCCTATGGAATTGGACAAGGATGGGACGTAGTTGCTGCTTGGTTCGGTAGCAGATACGCCTTCCTATTATATGTAGGATTAGGTCTTTACGGTTTATTAGTTGCATTTATATTTGTAATGGATTGGTATAAGAAATTATGAAAAAGTTTACAGAAAACGAAACATTTCGAAAATTAATGAACCGTAAAATAATTCTTGGTGTGGCGGCAATTGTTATGGCGATTGCCTTCATCGGCATTACATCATTTGTCCCGTTTATTATTACAGGAGATAAATTGTCTTCTGAGAAATTCTGGACAGATGAATTAATCATCATTGCAATTACTATCTTTGCATTAGTGGCGGTTATGTTCGTAGGACAAGCTAGTAATGCACAAAACAAAGACAGTGAAATTGCAAAATCCAAAGTCGAGTTTATGAGTAGTGTGAAAAACATTACTAACATTAATGCCTTCTCGCAATGGGTTAAGAAAGTTCTCCAACCTTCTGATATTCAATGTATCAAAGAAAGAGAATTAAGAAAAATAGGTATAGACGATTACACGATTCTTTACTTAGAAGATGAACAAATCAAGTCTCTAGCCGACGGCCCTCAATATTATGAGTGGCATAATAAAAACGAAAAAGGCAAACATTACTACAGTAAAATCACTCTAGAACAAGCCGAATTTGTTGTATCACTAAAATTAGGTGTTAAGAAAATCAGACTTGTCGAACCTGGGTACTACTTGAGTTTCTCTTCAATGGATGTCGATAAGACCGATTCTGAAAAATCCGGAAGAGAATCCTTTAAGAAAACGATGCGCTTGATTATATCAATAGTCAGTAAAATCGTTATTACATTATTACCAGCAATGATTCTCGCTGCGTTAGCACGTGACTTAACTCAAGATAGCGTTGATGTAGCAGAAGCCTGGGCAACATTCTTCGCTAGAATGTTCGCGCTTCTATCCTCAGCGTTTATGGGATACATGGTCGGATGTCAAACAAATGACATTGATGCGGACTACATTAGATTAAGAGTTCGTGTTCACAATCGTTATTTGCAAGATCCAGACTTCAAACCATTAACGCAACAAGAAGAAGCCAAAAAAGAATACTTAGAAAACGAAGATCTTAAGAAAAAACTCGAAACAAGTAAAGCGTAACTAATATGGGAGGTATCGTTATGGAAGAAGAAGTCAAAGTAACTGAAACTGAAGAAAAAGAAAGTTGGTTAACTCCTAGAAAAAAATTCTGGGCCAGACTATCCGCATGGATAGTTTTCGCCTTAATCGTTCCGGTTCTCTTCATTTTGTTCCGTTTCGATATTTTCCATAAAGAAACGCATATTGCTATTGGGTTCTGGGGACTTGTTGTTTTGCTAATTATCTTCTCGTTTGTCGTCTCTATGTTGCGCTACGTTGTAAAGGCTATGCCTTATTCAATGATAGCTCAATGTATCAGCGGCTTTGCGAAAATTATCTTACCTTTAGGTATTATTTGGCTTATAGCATTCTATATTAGAAATAACCTCGATGTCTTTTTACAAGCGTTGGGAGTTATTATTTTTAGTGAAGCAGTCGCAATTCCTATAAATCCTATGCCAAAATGGATTCATGACAATTTAACCGAAGAACAACAAAAGAAAATCTCAAATATTTCAGACCTCGTTTTAGATAAATACTTCACAAGAAAGAAAAAAGAAGGCGAATAAAATATGATTTCAAACGAATGGGTTTCTAGAAGAGACTACCACGAAAAATGTAAATGGTGGTCAAGAGATGAATCGTTTATAAAGGCTAATCCTTATAACAATACTTTTACATACAAAATCGGAGACCTTGTTGAATACAACGGCCTTGTTTATCAATGTGTTGTGAATATTGACATCCCAGAAGTTTTTCACGAAAATAAATGGTTGAGTTTCGATGACGCTAATAGTAGTGATGAATTAGTTATGAAAAGACAACCATCTGGATATTTTTGTGCAAAAGAATATTCTCCAGAATATTATGATAACAGTGTTGTTGGTGGCGCTTTTATGGTAGATAGAGCCACTATAACAATTCGCACACCAGATGATGTAGAAGGACTAAAAAACAATTGCATCGTAGAATATCAAGACGATAAGTGGATTGTTGTTTCGGTGCAAAGAAAAAATGTTCGTAACGGAATGACTGAATTCGCAAGAGAAAAAAACGTTCCGCACTTTTTTATAATTCAAATGAGGAGATAATCAATATGGTTAAAGACGGAGATATGCGTTTATTAGCCATGTTGATCGAAGATGAAATAAAGAAAGAGTTTTCCCTCACTTATTTATCAGGTAATTTAAAAAATACAATAAAAATAGAGAAAAACGATAGGAACGGTTATAATGTAATTATAGCCGCGCCTCTATACGATGTAAATGAGTGGAGAAAAACTGGAACAAAAGTTTATCGTCCGGGAAGTTACGCGGCAAAAGTTGACAAAACAGGTGGTTTCTCTGGTCAACACAAAGATTATGCTATGAGATGTGTCGAAAAGGCTATCTATAGATGGGAATCTTTGAAAAGAAACGATTATGCTACAATAAGGAGAATGTAAAATGCCTAACGCTCAAATTGATTATATTGCAGTAGTAAATAGCATTAGAAAGCAAATTAAAGATTTGCAAAAATACATCATTGATAACGATGAGTATGATAGCAATCCTTATTTTAGCAAGATTTCTCCTTTAATTAAGGATATTAACTTTTATGTAAATGATGAACAATCAATGATTAAGTCTAAAGATAAATTAGACAATAATGGTGTTTATGTTGCAGTGCGTTTCGGAAGAGCATCGATTAACTTCGGTTCTTCTTTATGCGCGGTTTCCTTAATTATATTAGGTACCGCTAATAAAATTAAGCCAACTCAGCTCTTCTTTGCTGCGTTTGCTTCTAGATATACCACTACGACATTTGATGGTACGAATACTCAACAAATTTGGGTGACGCCAAGTGTCCAAACGAACTTTAACGAATTTGCCGATGAATTCCGCAACTTATTAGAAATTTCCGGCACATTAATTGTCGGAAACGAAACAGTTGCAATCACTGGCGGAAAAATTATTTATTTATTTGACGAAGACGGTACGCCAAGTTCCGAAGAGGTGCCAGTGCTTACATGGCAAGACAATTATGTAAATAACTTATCGCCTCAGCCATTCGGCAATACAGAAGGTTTTTCAAAAAGCGAAACCAACTTTTCTACTTACACTTTTACTATTTCTACATACTTATTAAATTCACAATTAGTTGCTGATTGTATGAAAATTAGAGGATTTGAACAAGAGAATCCAAGCGGAATACAAAGCGTTGCATTCCCTAACTCTAATTTTAAATTTGCGGTTGCTTTTTCTAACGGATTTGCAAATATCAATAGCAAAGAATTTTTCAAAACTTTTAAATTAGTAAGTTGTGGAATTTCTTATCAATTAGGCGAAATACCAACCTTTACTGCGAGCTTCACTCACTAGGAGAATACTATGGGCGATACAAAAGAAATCAAAATTGTATTGGAAACTAGAGATGGGGGAAGCGCTAGTTCTGGTGAAGAAGGTGCCAGAGCGGACCAAAGCGTTGCGGCGCAAAACTCAGCGTCAAGTTCGAAAAGTTCCGGTTCGAAAAGTTCCGGTACGGCTGCGGCCGTAGCGTTAGGATCCATGGCGGCACAGACCGTTTTGAGCGAAGTTTCATCGTGGGCAATGTATTATGTCAATAAAGAATTAGTCTTAAACGATGATTATATTGGTCAAAGAGAGCTAGGTATCGCTATGCAGGCAGTCAACTGGGGTATCAATTCTGCTTCCACGATTGCTTCTATGACTGCTACTGGTGCAATGGCCGGTGGGGCTGTGGGCGCTGTTTTTGGCGCCGTTATTGGTACAGGAACCGTTATTGCTAGAACAGTTAGAGACAATATTCAAGCTCAGGATCAACAAAATATAAGATTAAGACAATTACAAGTTCAATTAGATTACACAAGAAATAGAGCCGGATGGTCAACAAACGCTGCTAGTATAGGAGAAGATTTATGAACGATATACGCATAAAATTTTCAAGTAGTATGAATTCTAGCGGAAATCTAAAAGAATATCCGGTTGTTTCTGGTTCTGTTTTTTCTGATGAATATAACGAAACATTAGATAGCGCTACGATTCTTTTAGATCACATCAGGATAGAAGATAGACTTACCGATTTACAACCATATGAATATGTTTATGTCTTCGATAAAAATAACGAAAGCAACTTCCGTAGAACTTATTTAATCGATAACTATTCTGAACAAGAAAAAAACATTCACGAACATTTGTTTTCTTATACAATTAACTTAATGTCCGAAACAAAGTTGTTAGAAAAGATTCAATGTCCAAACTTAGCAATTACTCACGAAGTAATAAATGGAACAATGAACAAAAAAACTATTTATCAGCACATTGTACAATATATCGAACTTTATTCTCCTGTTATAAAAACAAAATCAGGCAATAACTGGATATACCAAAGAATTATTAGTGTGCCCGGAACTGGTACGGCATTTTATAATAAATTTAATGTTCCTTGCGCAGACCTAAGTTTTAATATGCCGACATTACGCCAACTTCTCACAACGTTAATGCAACAAGCCGGTTGTATCCCAACGTTAAGTGGCGGAACGTTAGGGTTCTTAGATTTGCGCAAAGAAGCGATTAGTTTTAGTCGTGGCGAAACACCAGATTATACTGCTAATTACACGGTATCTAGAATACAAAGATCACTAAGTAGTGATAGTTATGCAAACTCTTTGGTCAATATATCTGACAATGTTTTAGATAGCGGCAACGTTGTTATATCGGAACGATTAGGTTTTAGAGACAGCAGTAATGTTTTGCTTAAGCAAACTGAAAATCTGCATCTCGAAACGAAATTTCCGATATACAAAGTTAATAAATTCTCGATACATAGCGCGGCGAGCATAGACGGCATAACAAAAGGCAATCAAACAATGGAGTTGTATTTTGTCCGAGACAATCAAGAGTATGTTGTGACTTGCTCTAGAGGGAATCCTACTTTTGGTGGCACTTATGATGATACAATAACGACTAGGTTGACCTTTTCTCCTGGTGCGGGAATCGACGAAATAATGCTGGAAGGCCATCTTTGGGTTTATAATCCTTTTTTAGATATTGTTGGTCACCAAAGAAAAAGAGTTCTTATTCCTTTAAGTGGGATTACTGATTATGATTTCAGTATTACTTTTGGTAGTCCATTGACCAATCCAGGTTATTATGTTGCTGTTAGGTTTACTCCTTTATTCGTTCATTCAACCGTTTATGATGAAGATATAATTTATCTAGACGGTTTAAATCTACGCGGTAGTTATGTGATTGAATATTGCAATATCGATAATTTTCTCAATGATCAACAAATAGATTGTTATGCTGATATAACGCCTCTTGCGGTCGAAAATAGCGTTAGACAATGTTTGGAAACAAACTTTAAATTGATGGACGAAGCTCATTCGATTAATGATTTGTCTAAATATTTATACGGTACAGTAGGCTATTCAATAGGGTCTAAAATAATTACTGGTTTTTCATCCACTTATTCTCAAGCATATTCTAAAATATTTGGTTCTATTACGGTAACAGAAACTTATTTTGAAAATATGTGGAATTTTGCTTTTAATAATGCAGAACAAAGTTTTGTCTATGATTCAATAAGTGTTAATATTCCAGAACTTCCTAAATCGATTTTTGCAAGTGCTGGAGTAGCGCCTGTAACTGGCGATAACGTAATCAATTTTTCAACCGTTACATTCGATATAGAATATCAACCGCTCAATAGTTTCAATCTTTCCTTTGCGAAGCAGAACAAAGACATTCCGTTCGCAATAGAACAATTAGATACAAACATTTCGGGCGTTACCGATTTTGACCGTCTCGCAACGCACGAACAAGAAACGGTCGATCGTATCGGTAATGAAGTTCTCGGTATATCACAACGCGTTACGGACTTATCGGAAATTCGCGGAACGGATAGTAGCGGTAATTTCATTCCCGTTTATTTCCGCGACGATAAGAACCGCGACGGAGATTGGGATGACGATGGCGAAAATAGAGAATATATCTTATTTAGACGCCAAATTTCGGTACACGACTATTATTACGATGTGTCCTACACCGGAATGGAAAACGCTATACTAAAAAATTATTTTACGTCAATTAGAACAAAGTATCGTGCGTACGAAAATGTTGACTATAATCAATCTACATTAAGAAAAGAAAGAGACACAATATACGTTTGTTTAGGTATGAACGGATATTTCAATGGAACAGATAATTTGCATTTCCCATTCTATAATTGCCACACTCAATTTATCGACGGATTTACCCCCGAAACAAAAACGGGCGGTTCTGTAAAAACAATTTGTGAAATAGGAGAAGCAACCCATCCTTGGGCAGCTCAACCGACAACTAGTACAATGGTTTGTGTTATAAAAAATGATGTATCTATCATATCCACAAAAGATATATTAGCATTTGTTTATGAAAATCAAGACAACGTTGCTGGCGGTATTGTCATTGGTTCTATAAATTATTCTACTTTCTACGATGGAAGCGGATCTACTTCTCCAGAAGCGCAAGGAAAAGTTGGTGGCATTCCTCAACGTTGGGAACTTTGGAACAAAACTCTTTATCCAGAATCTCACCACGTTTTGTTTACAGGAAGTTTGGAAGCCGGTATTGCTGGCGACGATTTAGAGTTTTTTAACAATACAAAAGGTGAAAATATCGCAAGCCGTAGTGCTTTTCTACCAGTAGTTAATGCTTCTGTCGGTTACGCTAATAGTGAAGCATATGCTCGTATGAGTAGATATTTTTCTGTAGGAAAAGTCGGCCACTCTTATGGTATTTACAACGATTTAGGCGGAGATTATTATCGTCTTTTCTACAAAGATAATGCAGAGAGAATAAATCATACTGTTCAATTTGTTTACTATACTGATGCTCCTAAAAATATTGCCTGGACGGAACATTTTATTGCTAATTGTTCTATTGCGGATAAAAGTGATGTCAAACCTAATTGTTTGGTTTTCAAAGAATCCGAAGATGCAACATTAGATACTAATCCAGAATGGCATTCTGCTCCATCAGGTTCTATTCAAGTGACATTTTCTTCTTTAGAAACGCAAGGACAAAGTTATAAAAATTATGTAAAATTAGTAGACGCTGGCTATCATCCTTATATTGAAGTTACCTGGCATAATTTTCAAGTTATTACAGTTGCAGCACAATACCAAGGACAATTAAAAGATATTATTTCTTTCAAAAGACCAAAATCGCAACCAGCAAAATCATATTTCCACTTATCGTTTAATGACACAAAATCTGAAGCTGTTTGGGTCCGAGACGCTGCGAATGGCAACGTTTTAAAGAAAGTTGGTAAGATTGCAAAGAACGATAATGATAATAGACTAATAGATTTGTTGTAATTTTATTAGGAATAAAATAAAATAATAGAGAGGTAAAACATTATGTGGATTGCATTTAACAAAGATACTGGTGTTGTTGAACGCCAATTAAATTATGGTCCTAAAGCCAGACAAGGAGTTGTCGGCAGTTTTAGTATATTTTGCTATTTTGGAAATTTGGAAATAGCGAATACAACTGCTACAATTACATTTCAAAGACCAGATGGAACAAATATCGATGTAAATTATGTGATGGATTTTGTTTCTAGAACAGAAAACATCTTTGATAAAAATAATGTTTCATCCATAGATGCAGATACTTATCCTTTCGTAAACGGTTTCGGATACGAAGGTTTTGTTTTTACTCCTCAAGATCCAGCGATTTTATCAATGGCTGGTCAATATAAAGCGGCCGTTAGAATTTATAGACAAAACGACATTCTTGTTCAAGGTGAGATTGTCTTTAATGTTGAAAACACAGTCTTCAATGAACAAGTTAGTATTTCCGCTACGGATTATACCGAATTGGTTCGTAGATTATTTGGAAAAGCAAATAGTTCTATTGTTGCTGATCCATATAATAGTGAAAGCACATATGAAAATGGCGATGTAGTTATTTACGATGATTTTTTATGGTTTTGTACTTCCGACATTTCTGTTCCGGAAGTTTGGAATTCTAGTCACTGGAATAAAACGACAATAATTCACACCATAGATGAAAAAATTACAAGAGCGCAAATTCCAGAATATGAAGGTGGTTTTGATGACGAAGTTTTAGAAGATTCACCAAATTTGGTTAGAAACAGTGCGGTTTATAACGCTATTCAAACTGCTGCGCAAGAAGTTAGAACAGATTTTACTAGTGGGACTCTTGTGGCAGCTGAAGCAGTCAACGTCACAGATTCTATTGGCGGTCATTCTTTATCATCTATTTTTGAAGAAGACGGAACGACTGTTCAAGAAGCAACACACGCTGTATCTGCCGATTCCGCAACAGACGCAACGAACGCAACGAATACATTTATTACTAATACAGAATGGCGAGTTGCTCAATGGGAAGCTGCTGGTAATTATTATAATGCACATTGTCCTGGCGATGTTCCAAGCAACATAAATACACCATTTACCATGCAATTTAAATTAAAAGCTGGCGGTAGATGGTATGATTTAGGCACACACGAATTTGTCGCTGGAGAAATAGGACACAGCGATGGTACAAACGCTCACCACTCTTCTGCTACATATGCGTCTGGACCATCTGGAGGTTGGTGCAATTTATATTCTTTTAATCTTCAAGCATACCGAGCGGATCCGTCAGTGGAGGTTGCTATAATAGTACAAATAATGCACGCGCATTTTGAAATCTACGGAGCCGATCGATGCGGTGCGTCTTGCCAATGGGTTTGGCCAAATGGTGATTCGAGCTATTATACTAACGCAACATTATATTATAGAGTAATCAAATAAGGAGCGTATTGATATGAAGCCAAGATTTATAGATGCGAATATGTTCCTTGACTATACAGGGATTGATCTTTCTGCTGAGTTAAAGAACAATGATAATCCTTCCGCTAAGGTGGAATCGTTTTTAGGACGTGTCGAACTTCGCGTTATGTCGTGGGTCGATAAGAATACATTCCGTGTTAGAGATTGGAATAGTCTCACAAATTATCAAATCAGAATGTTTCGTTACGCTTTGTTAGAGCAAGCAGCGTATATGTATCGTAATGGAGACATTGCGCAAGATTCCGGATACGACCAAGAAAGAGGCGTCGTAGCCGATAAAAGAGCATTACAAGAAATTGTCGTGTGTCAACCTTGTATTGATTTCTTAATTCAAGCTGGTTTATTTAATTCAACAATCAAAAATAGACGTCGTTTTATGTATGAAAACGTAATGATCGGCGATGGTTTACCAGGTTCTGCTTCTGATAGCATGATTGCTCCTGTTAGACCAGGTGGCGATCCGATTCCTGGTTATTATACAAAAGAACAAATCGATAGAATGCTTGAAGCGTATGAACTTTTAAGCAATAAAGTTACGACACTTTCCGGTGCAAACAACATAACATATCCGACGACCGAAGCGGTTAAGGACTTTGCGGAACATCTAATAGCCGTAACGTATAGCGACTTAAAAAATCTTCGCGATACGTCACAGCTTATGCCGGGTCGTTACTATCGCATTACGGATTATACCTGTACGACAACGACCACTAATACAAGTAGCGCTGGTAACGTTTTTGATATTATCGTACGCGCAGATGCGGTAAATATATTAAATGAACAGGCATGGGCGATACATCACGAAGGTGATACTTACTTTGCGAATTGTAACTTAGCGGCCTGGGAATTAAAGTATTGTTTAGACAACGATAAGGACCGATTCGGTTGGGCTGATGCTACAAACGGAAAAGGCGTTATTTATTATATGAAGGACGAATTCTTTAACGAATGTCCCTATGATTTTAAGAATATTTTATTTACAAAATCTGAGCAATATACTAATGCTTATACTTTTAATTATAGAGGAAGCGACGGCAATAAAGATGCTTCAATATGGAAAAATTCAAACTGCTTTGCGAACATTATTAAAAGGAGAGGTTCTATAGGTCATTGGGAACTCAATTTTAATGTTATTTATACCAATACTAGTGGTTTCTCTAGTTTTTGTAATTTCTTCGGCCGTAGATCTTATGACAACACTTTATCTTCAGAATGCTCCTTTAATATAATATCTGAAGAATGCAACAATAATTTTCTTGGAACATACTGTACCAATAATTTTTTTGGCGCTGCCTGTCGTACAAATACTTTTACTTCATTTTGCAGTTATAATACATTAGGAGCGAACTGTTCATTCAATTTATTTGACACAGAAACTAATAATAATGTTTTAGAATATGGCGCGAACAATAATACAATTGCTAGAAATTCACGGTATAACGTATTAGGGAAATATTGTTCTTTTAATAGTCTTGGTCGATTTAGCAGACATAATATATTTGGAAACAATTGCAGTTACATCAGTTTTGGTAATCCGACTTTAATTCAATACGTCCGTTACGTTAAGATTGATAGCGGTTGTTCATATATCAATATTTATAGTGATGATATATCCGCTTCATCAAGTAACTATTTGCAAAACATTCACATCTGTCTTGGCGTTTCGGGAAGTTCTTCTACGAATCCGCTCAACATTTCCGTTGCGGATCGTAACTTAGAGTACGAAACGACATATAAATCTAACAATTCAGTGGAGATTATTTTATGAAATATATAGATTCTTGTAAAACGTTCGAAATTTTACTCCAAGATTCGGGACTTACCCAAAAGCCACGCGAAGATTGGAATGTTTTCGTCCCGCAAATTGGCGATATAGCCCATGTTGATGAAAACGATACAGATTATATGTATAACGGAACGGAATGGGTTGAGTGTATCGAACCTGTAAAACCGGAAGAAAATTTAGAATTCGAAACTGAAGTTTATGAAGGTCCTTCAGAATCTACTGATAATTTAGAACCTGAAGAACCTTTAGAAGAATATATTGAGGAAGGGCCTATTGAGGAACCTGTAGAACCTCAAGAATCTACAGAAGAAGAAACTATTGAGGAACCTATAGAACCTCAAGAATCTACAGACGAAGAAACTATTGAGGAACCTATAGAACCTCAAGAATCTGAAGAATCAATTCCTGAAGATGAGTTAGAAGAACCTTCTAATGAAGAACCTATAGAAGAATCTTCGGAATCAAGTATTGAAGAAGAATCAACCGATTCTGAAGAACCTCAAGAATCAGAAGAACCTATAGAAGAACCTCAAGAGTCAACTGAGTCCGAAAGCAACGAAGAAGAGCCTTTAGATGAAGAACCAGAAGAAACCGATGAATCTATAGAATCTCAAGAAGAGCCTACAGAAGAACCGGTTATTCTAGATGAGCAAAGCGAATCTAGCGAACCTGTTATAAACGAGGAGGAAGTAAACCATGGCGAAGAAGAAAATTGATGGACAGCTCGAAGTAACCGGGCAAGTAACTATACCGGAAACTCCTGTAGCGGATACTGACGCAGCGTCTAAAAAATACGTTGACGATACGGCCGGTAGCATAGATTTAAGCGAATATGCGAAAAAAATCGGACCGTTACCACTCTACGAAGTTAAAAAAACGGATAATGTATATAGCTTTGCACGAGACCATGGATCAATTCCTTTAATATTACACGTTGTCGCTGGTAATAATTACATAGGAACATTGGCTGTTAATGGACCGTCTTCAGTTGCTTTTGAACTTGAGGAGTTATCTGGCAAAAATAGATACTATAATCATGGAGATACTCCAGCAGGTCTTACATTTAATGATATTTTTGGTCCATATAGTTCATATAGAGAAAATTATGAAATTTCTAATAACAAAGTAACATCTCTTTCAGCTTCTTCCACCGATACACAGTATCCATCAGCAAAATTAGTTTACGATAAATTACAAACAAAAGAAAATGTTAGTAACAAAGTCACCGCATTAAGTGGTTCTTCTACTGATACACAATATCCTTCAGCAAAAGTAGTTTTTGATAATATTCAAAATATCAGAGAAGTAGCGGAAGGTAAATGTAATACATATGTGTTAAGCAATAGAATCACAAGGATTGCAAATGGAACAATTTATTATTTGAACGATTCCGATGTTGAAATACCTATGACACTATCTGCTGGCACGACTTTTTATATTTACAATAATTCTACAAAAAAATGGGAAGATAAGCTTTCAAACTTGATTGCTGGAGATTACGATAATTTACCAATAGCAAATAGAGATTTTGATTCTAATGCAAATTCTATCGTTTGTTCTGGAACTTATGGTTATATAATAGACGGCTTGTATGTCGGAGGTGGCAGCAGCTTTCGTTTAGTTAGAACAATAACTGGTCCAGGAGGAAGCGTTAGTTCAAATCCTCTCCACAAGGGGGATATATTCCTTGTAGTTGAAACGGATGTTCCTGATAGATGGTCTGTAGTTCCAAGTTATGGAACTTTAAGTAAGCTCGAGACCTCCAAGATCGATCTCACTCAATATTACACCAAGGACCAAATCGCAGCGTTATTCAGCAGTTATATTACTTCACCATACGATAATACATCTACCTACGCAGTAGGTAAATACGTTACGTATAATGGCGTATTATACCGCTGCGTTACGGCTATTGACGTAGCGGAAGACTTTGATTCTAGTAAGTGGACTGCCGTAACGGTCGGTAGCGAACTAGAACGAATGGTAACGACCGATACGGAACAGACTATTCAAGTGTTTAAGACTTTTCTTAACGGAATAGGAATAGGAACTGATGCTCAATGTAAAATAGAAAGAGTGTTAAATAATCTTGTTATTACTTCTTATGGAAACCTTATTTTGGCTGTTCAACCCAGCGGACACATATCTCCGTCAAGAAGCAGTATAGATTTAGGAAGAGATACATCGTTTAGAGATATTTATGTATCTAGGTATTTAACCGATAGAACAAACTCTGTCACTGTTGCAGAAATTGCAAATGGCATTTTCAATGTTATAAATGCAAGTGATATTGCAAGTGGTGGTGTTTTGACTGACGAACAAATAGCAAAGATAATTAATGGAAAACCAACTAAAATATTTGGCACATATTTAGAAGTTTCAAATCCATTTATAATATCAGTTCAAGACGCAGGAACATTTTATAGAGGTTGGTATGCTGGGGATAATAAATTATGTGTATTTACTTTAAACAAAACAAGTAAAGTTATTTCTAAACAAGCAGGTTATACGCAAACTCAAAATCTTGAATGTATTTATTCTATTAACGGTAAAACTCTCCCAGCATATCCTAGTAATACAGGCACATTTGTCAATAAAATGATAAATGGCACTTGGTCTTGGGCGGAAGAAAAAGTTATGACACAAGCGGACTATGACGCACTCGCAACAAAAGACGCAAACACAACTTACTATATTGAGGAATAGGTTATGGCGATTTATAAAAGTAGATTACCAAATGCGTATCAAGAAGTTGAGTATATCGAGAGTAGTGGGACGCAGTATATTGATAGTAATGTTATCCCTGATAACTCAACGGGTTTGAAAGTAAAGTTTAGTCAAACATCATCAAGCGATGATATTGTAGTTGGCTGTATTTCACAAACAAATGGTCGTTTTTGGATAAGTGTTTACAATAATGCAAAACAATATATATCCTTTAATATAAATAGCAACCCATTTGATTGTAATTTGAATGAAATTTACAATACCGAAAATAACTTTTTAAATAGTAGAAAAGGCAAAATAAATGGCATTGATGTAGTCAATATAAACGAAACATTAAAGACAACGACCAATTCTATTTATGTTTTTGGTGCTAATTATTATCAACAAGGTTTTAATTTAGGTTGCTCTTGCAAAATATACAATTTAATGATTTCACAAGGCTCGAATGTTATTAGAAACTTCATACCTTGCTATCGTAAAAGCGACAACGAAATCGGTTTATACGACCTTGTTAATAATGTTTTTTACACTAATCAAGGCACAGGCACATTCACAAAAGGCAAAGATGTTTTAATAAAAATTGCAAGTGTTTATCAAGGCACAACACGAATGACTAAAATATACAAAGGTGAACAATGTGTTTTTAACGATTTGCCAAAAGGTTATACGAAATGCGAATATATTGAAAGTAGCGGAACGGAATATATAAACAGCGAAATAAAAGGAAAAGATATAATAAGATACAAAATGTCTTTTGAATATGTTTCTAAAAGTTCAAGTTCAGCAAATGTTTTAATTGGAAGTTCAAATCCTTACAATATGCCAATTATGTTATGGCAAGATAAACTTCAATATATTGTCGGAAACAGCGGTTCGTTCCATGAATATTATTCAAATGCGGATATAAATATTAAGTACGATGTCAATTTTGAAATTAATTCTGGAAATATTAATGCTATAATTAATAATCAAACTTTTACATCAACATACGAAGGAACTGCAGAAAATAATTACAATATAACAATTTTTGCTTTTAGGATTGGAGGAGCTATTTTTAACTATTCTTCCGCAAAACTATACTCCTGTCAAATCTACGACAATTCCACATTAGTCCGTAATTTCATACCTTATTTAGATACAAACGGAACACCTTGCCTTTACGATACCGTTTCAAAACAACCATTTTATAATCAAGGAAGCGGAACATTTAAGTATAAGGTAAAGTTGCCTAGCGGTTATCAACAAGTTGAGTATATTGAGAGTAGTGGGACGCAGTATATTAATAGTGGAATTTTATGTTCTAGTGATTTAATTATAAAAGTAAAGTTTATGAACACAAGCACAAACACGGTTAGTGATGTTTTTGGCAATTTTGTAAGTGAAAATGATAGTTTTAGATTATTTTGCTATACAACTCAATTTTATTTAGATTATGGTAGTGGAAACGGAACTGCAAATAGACATTTTGAAAATAATTACCCAACAGTAAATGTTTTGCAAGAGTTAGAAATTGGAAATGGTTATGTAAAGAATTTAACATCTCAAACTAATATTATTACTTTCTCTACAACATCTTTTTCTAAAAATTATAATTTGTTTATTACAAAATCTCTCGCTAATGCAACATCTAAAAATCGTATTTATTACTTCGAACTCTACGACAATGGCGCATTAGTCCGCAACTTCATTCCTTGCTACCGAATTAGCGATAATGTAATTGGACTTTACGATATGATAAACAAAAAATTCTATACAAATGCAGGAACAGGAACGTTCCTCAAAGGAGCAGATGTATGATCAAACAAACAAGCCAGGGCTATCAGGTCCGTAGCGAATCGGGACGTAACTTATCGAAACCGAACTTAACGAAGGCTCAAGCCAAGAAACGCCTTGCCGAAATCCATTACTTCAAACGCAAAGGTAAGTAACGCATCGAAACGAGATGTTAAGCACAGACTTGACATCTTTTTTTATATATGATACTATACCGTTGCAAGTTATGAAGAACAAATCATATGTAGAAGATCTCTGGAGCAGACTAGAGCATTACAAAAAGGAACGTAACAAAACGTTTTGTACTGTGAAGTACATCGCCTTTCCGAGTCTTAACGTTCGCTACGTATTGCCACGCGACATTAAGATACCTAACGGACTGGATGAAACGGAGTACAATTATTATTTACTTTGCGAACTGCTCGGACTAAAAAAGGAGAAAATAAAATGAAACGATACGTTAGAACAAGCGAAGGACAGATATTTGATACAGAGTATGAACCAAAAGCATTTAAGTATAATTGGCATGCAAAATTTATTATTGATGATAACAATTTAATTGTTTATGATACTGTTTTCAAAGACAGAATTGCTAATCATGGACAAATATTAAAACAATCCGACACTATTGAAGAATTGTGTGATAAATACATTTTAATAAACCGAAAAGAAGAGCTCGAACCATATATTTGCGATACATATAGAGAAGCCGTAGAACTAAAAGGCGATGATGAAGATTTATTTGGTGCAATTTGGACCACAGGAGAACATAGCGAACCTATCTTAAAATCAGTAGCAAAATATAATAAAGGAAAATTTACATTAGAATTATGGTTATAGAAGGAAGAGTAATAGCAGTTATTCTCATTTATATATCCACTTTTGTTGGTTATCTTTTAGGTAGGGAACTGCCTGATAAAGAAAGAGAAGAACTAGAATTTAAAAGAAAATGTTTAGAAATATTCAAGAGATATTTAAACAAGGAGAACAAAGATGAGTAAAGAATTAGAACTATGGTATAGAATTGTCGAATACCTGGAATCAACATCACAAGACATAAGAGTAAAAGAAACTCAAGAATGCGATGGTTACATTGCACAATTTGAGGGTTATCCTATTTCTATCATTGAAACTGCACTTAAAGATTATGAAAATCTGCAATATATCTTTAAATTACTTAATGAATATAATAATAAAAATTATAGTTTAGAAGATTTGATAAAAAAAGCAAAAGCATTAGAAGTTATTAAAGAGAAAGGGTTATCTTTGCTTCATAAAAGTTTAATCATAAGTTCAACGAGCTATGAAGAATATAGGCAAGAATTTCAATTAGTAAGATCAAGAGAATTTAAAAACGAATATTTTTATACCAAAGAAGAATTTGATTTATTAAAGGAGGTATTGTTATGAGATTAACAAGATACGAACCAAGCGATGAAAGTATGTTTCCTTACAGATTAAAAGATGAAGAATTATCAACTGAATTAGACAGTATTCATAAGCTCGGTCAATTAGAAGATTTTGAAGAAGAGTTAGGTATTGATTTGATTACTTTATTTAAGGCATTGAGGAATGGAGTTTATTATAAACTTAATTTAGGTCAAGCCGAAAAAGTAGATGATGTCTCATTAAATTGTTGTGTTTCAACTGGCTACTTTATACATTTTGAATATTTGAATTATGATATTTGTTTAGATACCAAAGACTACGGCAAAACCTGGGCATTAACAAAGGAGGAATTAGAATGACAGTTTTTAGTAATATTAAAATTTATGAAGTTGATAATAGACAGGTAAAAAATAACGATGAATACGATTGTTTAATTGCATCTCACAAAGATACAGATAAGGTAATGATTATTTTTGAAGACACCGGTACATCATTTAATTTTACTGTAGATGTTAAAGAATTAATCAAAGCAATTCAAAACGCTACTAATCATTAAGGAGACATAAAATGACCAAGAAAGAAAAGGAACTGATCGATAAGTCAGTAAAATATGACGGTTCGCCAGTTGACGGACTATACATTATCTCAAGGCACAGATTATATCGTGGCTTTTGGGGAAAGAACGGTTACAATGCGATGATTATCTTAGCGTATAGTTACGCGACGGATAAGATATATCACTTCGATTTAGATTATGAGAAGGATGTAATCTGGTGTTTTGCAAAAATCGATTTTTCTATCGATGTTCCTGCAAACAATGATTGCATTAGACTATGTTTTAGAGAATCGAGAGTTCTTGATACAGATCAATTATCAGCATTTACTATTTATTAAAGGAGAAGAAATATGACTAAGAAAATAACACCAGCAGACAGAGACACGAATTTATTCGATTTCCATCTAAAAATCAAAGGTGTCGGAAAATTATCGGTTACTTTTGATGCAAGAAGTAGAATCGAAAAGATGTTTCTAAAAATTGTTGATATTTTAGCTGATCAAGCCGAAGAGGCAATTAAGGAAATATAGACGACAATGAACGAAGAACAATTAAAAATATTATTAGAGGCCGCATCTAAGTTGGCGGAATTAAACACTTTAGTCACTATCCAGGTTATACTCAATCAATTACTCAAAAGAGAAATAAAAGTTAGTGAAGATAGTGTTAGAAAATTAGATGCTAGAGAAATTTTAGAGATTTTCTCAGCATCTTTAGATTCATATATTATAGGAGAAAAGAAAAAATGAACATTATTAGAAAATACGTCATTGATCGTATCGAAGATTTAGAAGAAGCAAATAAAGAACTTTGTTTAAGAGCAAATAGTGCAGAGTTTGAATCTAAAGCGTTTGATTTATTTTGCAAATATCTGAATCCAGAAATAGTGACGAATGGAGAAGATTTGGTTTTAAAAACACTTGTTGGTGGGGTCAAAATTAGCAGCAAAGACGCAATAGACATTAAAATAGCAATGGAAAAATGTAATTGGAGGAGATTATTTGAGAGATGAATAATCTAAAACACTACCGAGCGTCCCGTAACGTTACGCAACTTGACTTAGCGCAACGCTGCGGAGTGTCGCGTACATCAATATTTAATGCCGAGAATGGTAAATTATCGCTTGATCTAGCTGAGAAATGTTCTAAGGCGTTAGGAGTCAATAGATATGTTTTGTTAGGTCTCGATGCGGTTGTTGGTAAACCACATCAAGACGAACTAAAACTTATCGTGGAGGAACTAAATAAATATGATAAATGAAGTAAAGGAACTAATCGATAATCTCAACAATTTTTCTTGCGCTACGTTCTGGATCGAAACGGACAGTAAGAAAAAGAAACGATTCGATCGGGAAATAGCGAAAATTAAAAAGATGCTTATTAAGGAAGGGCTATTATGAGTAAAGAATTAGAAGCGTTAAAAAGATTATATGAACATTTAGATGCTGAAGACCTAAGTGGGGATAACTATTATATAAATGATAATGCTAGTAAAGATTTTGATATTATTGAAAACGCGCTTAAAAGATTAGATGAACTAGACACTTGGATAAATCAAAGCAATACAACTAAAATTAAGGCACTGAATAATAAACTCAAAGCGTTAGAGGTTATTAAAGAGAAAAAGGTTAATTTAGAATATATAAAGTGTTGTGAAAACTACGAGCAATATAAAACCGTTTGTAGTTATTGGAATGAAATAACTCAAGAAGAATTTGATTTATTAAAGGAGACATTAGAATAATGGGAGCAAGCGGAGCAGTTTATAAAATGGGACCCGATTATCATTTATCATCAGAAGTAATAATAGAAAATGATAAATGGGGATTCTTGACAACTAAAAAATTTGATGAATTAGCAGACAAAGGAAGAATCGTTTCAACAAACGGTGATAGTTGCGAATTTGCTATGGTAGTCAATATGAAAGAATTAAACGCTATGTTTGAAGAATGCGGAGATTACCGAAGAGTAAAGGATGAATATAGTTTTTATCTCATCGTTTGGGATGTATAGGAGAATAAAATATGGCCGGATCAAAATTAAAAAAGCAAATTGAGTTTATGCAGTTTACAATAGATGAACTCAAGAAAACAATCGAGACGCAAGAACTACAACGTTTGCGTACTATGCAAAAAGAGTATAACCAAGAAAAAGAAGCTCTTAAGAACGTGCGTATTAAATTAAAAGATATAAGAGAAGTATTGTGCGAGGACGGATATTCGCGTATAGAAGTGAAATATGAAGTTCCGACAATATACCTTAATCTAGATGGTGATGGCAAAGTGTTACGTAACGAAACGTTCCGCGCCATCAATATTCTGGACTTATTGCCACGTGAAGATACGTTACGCATCGCAAAGGTTCTTGACGAAACGGAAAGGAAATATAGCAAGTAAAATATAAATAAGTTCAACAACAAACTTGACACAACTAATAAAAAGCATTACAATAGAGACACAAAGTTGAGGAAGAGAAAGGAACAGTCAATGACATTCGGAGAAAGAATTAACGAATTAAGAAAAGAAAAAAACTATACTCTCAATCAACTTTCTATCTTAACAGGCTTAAACGTAATGACATTATCCAAAATCGAAAACGATCGCCATAGACCAAGCGTCTTAACGGTCGGCAAGTTAGCAAATGTGTTTGAAGTAGATTTTGATTCATTATGGAAACTAGCAAGAAAATAAGGAGAAAGATTAATGGAACTAACAAATGAGAATTATCACTCTTCAGAAGCCTCTATGGCTTACTGCGGTGCGTCTCAATACAAATCTTTCAAGAAATGTATGTCCCGAGCCTTAGCGAAAATCAAAGGTGAGTACGTAGAGGACCAAACCGAAGCGTTACTTATCGGTTCGTATATCGACGCTTATTTCTCTAACGAAATGGAAGAGTTCAAAACGAAAAATGGCGAACAGATGTTTACTAAGGGCGGACAGCTCCGTTCCGAATATAAAAAAGCGGACGATATAATCAAATTCATTGAGGCTGACCCCGTAATGAAGAAATCGTTATCGGGCGAGCATCAAGTAATTATGACGGGAGAAATCGCGGGCGTTCCATTTAAAATTAAAATAGACAGTTACTTTCCAGGAAAAGCCATTATCGATCAAAAAGTTATGAGAGATATGGAACCAATCTGGAACGAAGAGGAACATTGTTTAGAGAACTTTGTTACTCACTGGGGATATGACATTCAGGGTGCTATTTATAGGGAGATTGTGAGACAAAATACAGGTCAAACACTTCCGTTCTTCTTATCGGTAGTAACGAAAGAAAAAGTGCCTTCAAAAGCCTTATTATCTATCGATGCAGAAGACTTAGACTTAGCGCTTGACGAAGTAAAACGTCTAGCTCCTATCTTCCACAAATATAAACAAACCGGAAAGATAGACGAAGCGGACAAAGAAGTATTAGAAGCATATAATGTTAAAGAAAAATGCGGTAAATGCGATTATTGTAAAGAAACGTATATGGTAAAAAATATCGTTTCTTACCACGAACTAGATCCGAAATAGAGAAAGGAGGAAGAAACTATGGCGGAACATCTATCATACAAGAGCATCCTAAAAAAGGATTCTCCGTATCTTGGCGAATGGGATTTGCCAACTGAAGGCGAAGGAGATATTATCCTTACCATCAGAGACGTCAAAGAAGGCGTTATTGTAGGTGAAAACGGAAGACAATCAGTTAAGGCTATTATCTTCTTCGAAGAAGACGTTAAGCCTCTTGCCTGCAACAAAACGAACGGAGACGCAATATCGCGAGCTCTCAAGACACGCTACATGGATGAATGGGTCGGAAAGAAAATTCAACTATATCGTTCCAAGAACATTAAGTTCGGTAGCGAAACAGGGATTTGGGGTATTCGTGTCCGTAACGAAGCGCCAAAAGCCGTTGGAGCCGAGTATCATTGTGCCGTTTGCGGAAAAACGATTTCCAAAGAAACGCACGATACTACTGTGGCAAAATTCGGCAAACCGTTATGTGGATCTAAATGCCTAAAAACAATGCAAGAAGGCGTAAGTTTAGATTCAGTATTGAAGTAAAAGTGTTTATAATTTAAAATACAGAAAGGAAAAAAATAAACATGGAAAATTCAGAGAGAAAAGTTTTCTCAGCAACTATCGATGAAGTCATCGATGAAAATGATTATGAAGTTGTTTTAGAAACAGCAACTCCATCAGTCACCCAATCAGGAAAGGAATGTTTAGTCTTAGATTTCGTTATTCGTGAAGACGTTGACCAAGCATTTAAGAAATGGCACGTTCGCGAATACTTATTCAGAGATGTAGACGATCCAAGATGGTATGATTCCCGCAAATTACACAGAATCATCCTTACTCAACCAAATCCAAAACTCGAATTTATGAGTTGTGATGAATGTGTCCAATATATCAATGGACTAAAAATGAAAATCGGTATCGGTATCAGAGAATACACTGATGCAAGCGGTAATCTCAAAAAGACTAACGAAGTAAAACGTTATTCTTATGCTAAATCCGAAGCTAAACCAATCGTTAAATCGGCTGATGTCCCAACTGTTGATTTACCAGATGGCATCGATGATGCAGACGTCCCGTTTTAAATAATAAGCCTCGCGCATCGGCTTAATAGATGCGCTCTAATATGGGTCTTTGATGCAGAGCATTTTCTTCCTCAATTCAAATATATCATACAAAATCTGCAATCATGCTCGGTGAAAATCCGAAAAGACCCTCTTAAAAAAGGAAGAAATAGAAGGGTATAAAAGATGGAAACGAAGTTAGAAAGTATGAGGCGACAATACTCTAGGTTGCCCAAAGAACTTAGAGAATTGAAACGCTGGGTAGGTTTTTGGAAAACCGACCATAAAATTTACGCATTTGACAAAGAAATAACCATCCCTGCGAAATGTCCTTTAAACGCATTAACAGGGAAGACAGCATCTTCAACAAATCCACTTTCTTGGACCAGTTTTGAAGTAGCTTTAAACGGTTGCATTAAATACGATTTTGACGGCCTTGGCTTTATGTTAGGCAATGGTATTTTTGGTGTTGATTTAGATAATCACCCTGATCAAAACGGCAGCAAACCGATGTCAGATTCCGACTTTTCTAATCTCGCTAACGAATTCATCAAAACCCTAAATTCTTATTCGGAACGTTCTCAATCCGGAGATGGCGTGCATATTTTGTGTAAAGGTAAATTACCATCCGGAGCGCGACGTAAAGAAGGAACTGGTGTTGAAATGTACGATGATAAGCGCTACTTTGCGATGACCGGAAATGTTATTAATGATAAACCTATAGAATTTAGAGAAAATGAAATAAAAACTCTATGGGAAAAATATTTAAAAACTGAAGTACCAGTGAGAACTAGAACGCAATTCTTTGAAGATGGTTCTGTTCGTTTTGGTAATTTTTATGATAGAGATATGTCAGAATCATCATTCCAAACAATGATTAGTGACAATGATTTAATAGAAAGAATTAAAAGTAGCAAGAATGCTCAAGATTTTATGTCTTTATATTTTGATGGAGACTTAAATGGTAATAAAGGAGATCATTCTGCTGCCGATTTGTCTTTATGCACAATTCTTGCTTTCTGGACAAATAAGAATAGAGACCAAATGGATAGAATTTTCCGTACCAGCGCTCTTATGAGACCAAAATGGGATAGAAAATTAGGAGAATCCACTTATGGCGCAGCGACTATTGACAAAGCTATCAATACAACTGTCGATACTTATACTCCGCCAAAGAAAAAAGAGGTTTCCGTTTATTTTAAACCAGTTCAAGCAAACAATATTGTGTCTAATAATAATGAGACTGAATCAAATATCGATGAAAACGGAGATCCAATTGTCGGAGAAGTCAAAAAATCTTTTAAAAAGTATTCTTTAGATGATACCGGAAATGCCGAAAGATATTATTCTTATTTTGGCCATTTGTTCAAATACGATAGCAAGAATAAGGCTTATCTTTTTTGGAATAATAAAACTTGGGTTTACGATAGCGCCGGATATGCTAAAAAATACGCGGATGAACTTATTAAATTATTAAAAAGTGAAGCAGAAGCGTATGAAAAAAGTTTAGAAGAAGTTACCGATCCGGACGTTTTAAAAAAGAAAAATGCGATTCTTAAAGAAATGCGCAGTAACGTTTCGCGACTTTCCAATAAGGCCGGAAAAGAAGCGATGCTTAGCGAATTGCAACATTTACATAAGATGCCTTGCGAACCGAAACATTTTAATACACAACCTTATCTTCTCAATACTTTAAGTGGAGTTGTGGATTTAAGAACTGGCGAAATAATGCCTTTCGATCCGAAACTTATGTTATCAAAAAATACAAATTGCAAAGTAAGTTATGAAGAACCGAAAGTTTTCTTAAAGTTCTTGCATGATATATTCCAGGGATTTCCTGAAAACGATATTGAAGAAATTATTGAATATTTGCAAAAATTTTATGGCAAATCCATTACGGGCCGTAGTGATAAAGATATCGGTATTTTCTGGGGAGAAGGTAGCAATGGTAAATCTACATTAGTCCAAACAATGAAGGTGATTTTTGGCGATTATGGCCAAGTTGCTAACCCAGATATGCTTATGCAAGACAAGAAAGGCGGCGGACAAGCTACTGAATTCTCTCTTGCTTTATTAGCAGGCGCACGTTATGTTACGATGTCCGAAACTGGCGAAACTGATGTCTTAAAAGAACAACAAATCAAACGAATTTTATCGGATGAAGAAATTACTGCTCAATTTAAAGGCAAAGACGGATTTCAGTTCTTACCAACTTGGATGACAGTTATTACAACTAACCATAAACCACTTATTAGAGCAACTGACCATGGTACTTGGAGACGTATTCACTTTATTCCATTCCAACACATCTTTACTGATGCAGAAAAAGATATTCATATGAAGGAAAAATTGTTAGCAGAAGCTCCAAAAATCTTAGGTTGGATCATTCAGGGAAGTGTTAAACTAATCAACCAAGAAAAAGAACCAGAAGTACTTAAAAAACCAAAATGTTTAGAAGAGGCGCTTGCCGATTATAAAAACGAAATGGACGTTCTTAATTCTTATTTATCAGAGAGAACACAAAATTTTGCTGGTTACGAAACTAGCGCAAAGAAGCTCTTTGATGATTATAAAGAATGGGCTAAGGACGGAAATGAGTACCTTATGTCTAGTACAAAATTTGGCAGAGAAATCGCCAAGCATGGATATACAAAGAAACGCACACGTAACGGTTATGTGTATGTTGGTGTTAAATTATTAACTGATACCAAAGGCAAAATCTTCAGTATCGATCCATTGGAGGACTAATTATGACAAACAGCAAAATTGGTTCTACTTACGAAGAATTAGCAGCGCAAATCCTAAATAAACACGGATATTGGGCATATGTGACACAAAAGAAGGTTGACGGTCAACCAGTTGATGTTATTGCTGCCAAAAAAAAGGACAATAGCGACATTGTTTATCTCTTAGATGTAAAACATGTACGTGAAAGTGTACCTAGTTTCACTTTGTCCAGAATTGAACCAAATCAATTTTCCAGTTTAGAATTCTGCCATGTATTTGCCCATTTAGATCGTTTAGGTTTTGCAATCTACTTTGAAAGAACAGAAAATTGGTATTGGCTACCATTTGAAAAAGCCTATGATGCTTATAAAAATAATGTTAAGAGTATCCATCTTAATTTATTAGAAAAATTCGAGGATATATTAGAATGAGAACGATAATCAGCAACGAAATCACAATTTATGATCCGACTCAAGATGTCTTATCGTTTTGTGAATCTCATTTAACGATAGTCAATCCTCTTTATGAACAACTAATGCGTCTCGGTAAGGAAGACCAAGTTCGTAGACGTCGAGTTCCAAAAGAAATGGCGCTATATTCAAGAGGATTTGGTTATGTTACGATTCCGTTCGGTTGTCTATATGCGATTTGGAAATATATCAAAGATTATCCTTTCGAAACGCATTTCAACGATAACGGAACGGTAATGCCTAGAAATTTAGTTATCTCAAAGCCACTTTACGATTATCAACAAGACGCAGCGGACGCTATGTTAAAGAACCGCGGCGGAGTGCTTATTGGCGGATGTGGATCAGGTAAAACTAATATAGGTATCTACATTGCTTATACATTAGGTAAAAAAACTTTATGGTTATGTCATACTTCTGATTTGCTTAATCAAACTAAAAATAGAATTCACGATTTATACCCAGAATTAGAAGTTGGCACAATTACTGATGGAAAAATCAACATTGGTAGAGATATTACCATAGCCACCGTTCAAACAATGGCTAAGATTAGTTCCGATATATATAAAAATATATTTGATGTTGTAATCGTAGATGAAGCACATCATTGCGTTTCGAGCCCAACCCTAATGAAACAGTTCGGTACAGTTTTAAACCGTATTGGAGCGAGATATAAATTTGGATTAACTGCCTCAGAGAAACGAAATGATACGTTAACAAAATCAATTTACGTTTATATTGGTTCTGATCCAAGAGGCAATTTTATTCCAACATATAAGATTGCAAGAGAAGACGCAAATACACTAACTGCAAAACACGTTCGTTATAATCTCTATACAAAAATGTACACATATGATGAGAATGGACTAATTCATTATCCATTCCTTAATACAGATGGTACATTCAATTACGCAAAGCTCATTGACTTCTTGTCCGAAGATAAAACAAGAAACTTCAAGATTTGCGATAGTATCGAGTCTTATAAAGGAAGAAAACAATTAGTATTGTGCGCAAGAATAAAACATTGCGAACTTATATATAATGAACTTATCGCAAGAGGAATAAAGGCGGTTATCTTAACCGGCAAATTAACCGATAAGAAACGCAAACAAATTCTCAATAAAGAAATAGATTGGGATGTAATTGTTGCAACCACTTCTCTTGCAAAAGAAGGTTTAGATGTTCCAGAACTCTCCGTTCTTCATCTTGCTTCACCAATATCTAACAAATCCGATACGGTTCAGTCCGTTGGTAGAATAGAACGTGTTTATCCAGGAAAACCAGAACCGATCGCCGTTGATTATGTTGATGATAATCCTTATTGTATAAATAGATTTAATAAAAGAGCGGCTTGGCTCAAAAGGAGATACTAATGGACTACACGTTTACCTATACTCATAAATGTCAACATTGCGGTGAGGTATTTAAAGTTACCGAAACGCCGCAAAAAGCAGGGTTCCGCGACTTAGAGTACGAAATCTGTCCGTATTGTGGCGCAATGAATCGCAAAAGTATGGAAATAGAATTCTTTACGGAGAAAATCGAACAATGAAAGGTTTATACGGATACGAAATATTCTATCTCTATTATTACGGCGTAAATGTATTCCTGTGCGTAGGAGATATAGAAGAACCGTATGTATATGTGTATGAAGTAGAAACCTTCTTCCACAATGATCTAGGAGTCGAAACTCTAGAGTGGGACACAACTAACAGAGTGTTCAAAGGAAAAGGTTCATTCGATTGTTATATAATTCCAGATGGAGCAGATAACTCATATTCTGGAAAAGCGTTAAAGCTCAAACCGGTAGTTATCGACAAGGAACTATTATTACCAGTAACGGTTCGTGTCGATAGCAAACTCTACGCTGCGGCTAGTAAAATAAATAACCGCTCCTTACCGGTCGGTGTGTACTATGCCAAAAAGATATGCGACGGATCTAACAAACAAATTGACGAATTGTTAGAAACCGGCTTTGAAACAAAGGTTATTCCCTGGGAGTCTTATAAAGGGATTCCACAGGCTTAACAGTGCGGTCCGTTTCGAGACACCCAAAATCGTTTCCATCAAAATCGGAACGGACCGTATCTTAACGAAACTTGACGAAATAGAACGTATATGATATTATATAAACGAGGAGAAAGAAAATGAACGAAAAAAGAATAGTGATGATTAACGAATATGGGGATATCGCATATTTCAATAGCGGAATATTCTATGACGTTAACGAAGAAACGTATTGCGTCTTAACTTGCCTAAGCGATGCGGACGATAATATCGGAAGAATTGATTATTTAAAACCGAAAGACGAAGGCAAAACTTGGTCTTGGGATATTTTGTCTTTCTTTGATTACTTCGTAGATATGATGACCAAAGAAAAGGTCGATCCATCTAATTTGAAACCAAAGGCAATGTATTATGGAGTCAAAGGCGATAAAGTCTGGTGGAAAATTCGCACAGACTATAATGGTGAAATTGTTTCAGGATACACTTTTGGTAAAAGCGATTATAAGGCGAAACAATTATGAAATACATTAGAACGAAAGACGGAAGAATACTTGAAGAAGGCAAATTAGAATCTGGATTGAAGCAAACTTCTATTATTATAATAAGAAAAAACGACAATAAAGTATTAAGACAAATAATTTGTGATGATTTAGATGATTATCTTGAAATGGTTGTTGTTGGTGAATATTGTAAATGTCATAAGATTAATCCAAAAGATATAAAATATGAAACAACTACTTTATTTAATGAAATCCTCAAACAAGCCGACACTATTGAAGAATTGTGTGATGAGTTTGTATTTGTTAGACCAGACAATTATCACGATAATTTTAAAGTATTAGATAAAGACGACAAAGAATATTGCATTCAAAAAGATTATAAAATCTACGGTGCTATCTGGACCGATGAAGGACTTATCTATGTGGCAAAGATGAATGAAAAAGGAGACTTGGAATTGATATGATAGTTAAAATGAAAAGCTACTTTCTAAAAGAAAACGTTCCCTATAAAAAGCTAGAAGAGTTTGGATTCAAAAATAGCGGCAATGGAAATTATTGCAAGGATGCAGAATGGTATGCATGGATCTGCTGTTACAAAGATACAAGAAGATTCGTGTATGCAGATATTCCTTATAAGAACGCCAAAGTTAAAAAAGTCAAAAAATATATTGCTCGTTTAATTGATCATGAGTTAGTTGAAATAAAAACAAACTACGAATGGTGGGCAATTATCGGAAGATGGCAAAATTATTCTCAAAAAAAGAAAGATCGTATCCAAGACAAATTAGACAAATTAAATAAAGGAAATTAGAATTATTATGAAAAAATACTGGTTCAGTATAATAATGTTTATATTTGCATCAATCGTTTTTATTTATGGAATAGTAATGTTGTGTCTTGGAGAAATTGAATTATTTTATCAAGGTGGTATATTAGCAACTTATAGTATTATGGCACTTATTATTTTATTATTTGGTTTTGTTAATATGCCTAAAAAGGAGAACAAAGATGAGTAAAGAACTAACACCATTAGAGGCATTAAATGAGATTAAAGATAAATTTTTTGTAAAAGACGGTAATAGCACTATTGGAGACTTTGGTTTATTAAGAAGATTAGATATTATTGAAACTGCACTTAAAGATTATGAAAAACAGCATCAAATAGATATTGATTTATTAGGTTCTGCTTATAAAACAAATGTTCAAAACGAAAAGAAACTCAAAGCATTAGAGATTATTAAAAAAGGATGCCCTTATATAAGTTTAGAAAAGCAAAAATGTATAAATTATGACAAACCTTATGAGTTAATTATTGGTGGTGGTTATGAAACAGCATATATTGAATTAACTCAAGAAGAATACGACTTATTAAAGGAGGTATTGTTATGAAATGGCATTTAACCAAAGACAAATTGCCTGAAGAAAATAGACTAGTAATAATTTATATACCAGATGAGCCTTGGTCATGGCATGGAAAAGGCGATATTCATTATAAAATCGCTTGGCTAGTAAGAGGCTTATCAAAAGAAGATAGAAAAAAACTAGCAAAAAATGATCCGAGAAAAGATTCATATTGTAATGCCGACGAACACGGAAATAATCTTGTTCCTTATTGTTGGGAAGAGTTTGGTCCAGATTGTTATTTTGGTCAAGAAGTAAAAGCGTGGGCTTATTTTGAAGAATTTGAAGGAAAGACGGATAAAGAACCATCGCCATTAGAAGCGCTAGGTTATTTAGATGATATAGCGCATGGTAGAAAAATGGATTTTGATCCGCATTATCTTAAAAATATTGTTGAAAAATCATTAAAAGCATTAGAAATTATTAGAAAGAAAGAAGTAAATGTCGGTAATTTCATAGCCGATTACAAAACTTTTATTATCGAATCACAAGCATTGGACAATTATAATGAGATGTGTGAATTTCAAAACGATGATTCGAAACCGTTAACAAAAGAAGAATTTAATTTATTAGTGGAGGAATTGTAATGATTTGCGAAAGTTGCGCAAAGAAAAATTTCTGCCCGTACGCAAATAACTTCAATGTAGAGAATTGCTACGAATATGAACAGGAAGATGAATCAATCCCCGTTGTACAGATAAATGAAATATTATAAAGGAGATTAAAAAATGATTACATTGATTATGTTAGGAGTCACAGTAGTGATTGGTATAGGATTAATAATTCTTGGTCATCGTTTTGATTGGGATGTTGTTTTTGGACTTGGAATACTCGCATTTTTGGTTTCTTTCATTTGCCTTATCGTGGGCATTCCTTGGGCTATTATTGGCAATTCTCATTTTATTGCTATGAGAACAACTATTGAGCTTCAAGAAAGAATTGAATCGATCAACAGTTCAAGAAAAGCGTTAGAAAATAAAATAGAATCTAATACTTATACTGTTTTAGAAATCAACACTTATAATAATGAGGTTAGAGAATATAAAACCGAGGTTACTTCAAACCAATTAGTATTAAACAATCCTTGGATCAACGTTTTTGTTTGCTATGTCTATAACGAATTCGATGCAAACGCCGTAGAATATTTAAGTTTTTAGGAGATGAGAAATGATTATTGTCTTAGCGTTACTTCTCGTTGCGTTTTTTATCTTATTGATTTGGTCCGGTATAAATCTTTTCTTTAATATAGGAGAGCTTATCGGAGCGATCGCTAAGAGACAAAAAGGACAAATTATAGTCCATGCGATTCAACTCGGTTTAACCGTTACGGTAATAATCGTTGCGCTTTTGTTTTTTATAGGAGGATTAAATCAATGACAATTTATGAATACATGGATCAATTAGGATACACAAAGCATCAACAGTATCCAAACGGCTTTGAGCGCGTACACAATGACGTACGTCTCCTTATTATATTTAATTATAGAGCGCATACCGCAAAGGGACGCATCGTTCCGATACATCTTATTAAAAACCAAAACGACATCGATAGTTTGCAAAAAGCGTATTATCTATTAATTGATGACTTGAAAAAAATTTCAGATGTCGGTATTATAATAGACAAGTGAAAATACCTCACTTAACCGTTACGATTCCTCTAGTTCCATTGCGTAGCGGTTTTTTTATACTTTTTTTTATCTTTTAATATGCTATAATATATCTACGGAGAAAGATTATATGACAAATTACGTATTTAAAGTAAAACACAAATATCTTAAAGAAAGAGAAGATGGTTCTAGAGAAATAGAAGATTATTTTCATAAAGCAGAGGGCCACGATGACGAAGGCTATGAAGAAACGCTTTATTACATCAATTATCGTCTCACTCCAGATTCCAAGATGGTCAGACGCTGGGTCAATATGTGCAACGATCCAGAATGGCAAAAGATTTCTCTTTTAAAAGAAGGTCAACTTCAAAAGTTAGAAGAAGAAGGTTTGTTCTTCGATTATGATCCAGATACAAAATTGTACGTATTGAATGAAGAAAAGACAGATATGACTGATTTTGAAATGATTAAAGTTGGATTCACAATGAATGAACCAATGACTAAATTCATTCTCTTTATCACAACTTCTGGCAATACCGAATACTATTACAACTCAAAAACATTAGAAGAGAACTGTCCGGATATTATCGCTAAGCTAATGGAAGACGGCATTATTTATAAGGCCCTCTCGCCACGTGACGCATATAAACGCAAACATCCGGAACAAGTCGGAAAGGCATAATGCGTCAAGATATAGTTGTTAAAGAAACGAACGGTTCCGTAACGCTATCTTTAAAAAAAGCAATAGGGAAAGGTTACGGCCGTTTTTGGTTTACACACAATAAATGCCGTTACCGCTTCTTAAAGGGAAGTCGTAACTCGAAAAAATCCGTAACGGTAAGCTACGAAATAGTTATTAAGATAATGTCCGATTCTAGGCGCAATATTTTAATTTGCCGCCAAAATTACGTAGATATTCGTGATTCAATCTTCAAATCTATCCTTAGAGCCTTTAATGATTTAGGTTTTAAAGAAAATGAAGATTATTCTTATACAATGCAACCTTTAGAAATTACTATTCTAGCGACGGGACAAAAGATTTTGTTCCGCGGCTTAAATAATCCTACATCTATCACATCTATCGTTCCTCAGTTTGGTTACTTAACGGACTGCTATATAGAAGAGTTCTACGAAGTGCAAAATAAAGCAGACTTTGAAGTTCTTGACGGTTCATTCCGTGGAAAATTACCAGAGGGACTTAACTTCCAAATTACATGTATGTTTAATGCGTGGAGCAAAGAACACTGGTCTTATAACGAATTCTTTAAAGGTAATATGGAAGACGATTATGAATATCTTGATACTCATGACTATATGGACTTCAAAAATGAAAATTATATCTATGGCTTCGGCAAAGGCTTATATCTTCATAATTCAACGTTCAAAATTAATGAATTCAGGGATCAAGAAACCTACGATTTAGCTATGTCTGAAATGAAAGAAAAAGATCCAGAGCGCTATAAAGTAGAAGGTTTAGGTATGTGGGGTGTGGCCACCGCTGCCTGTTATCCAGCTTTTAATGATTCTCTATGTAAACCAATTCAAGAATTGTTACAAGAACAATATATGTACTATGCAATCGGTATTGATACTGGCTTAACTCAAAGTGACGGTCATAAGCATGCTGTTTTAAAAAATCAAGATCCGTTACAACGCGTTCGTTCTGCTACGACTATGACTTTAGGAGCAGTTACAACCGGTTATCAAAAGATTGTTATCTTGGACGAATATTATCACACAAATATCCAACAAAATTTTTCTTATAATACCGATAAAGATATTCATCCTGGAGCAATGACTCAACCAGAATTGGCGTCTTACCTAATCATTGTTATTAAACAATGGATTGATAAGTACGCGAATTATATCGGAAAGCCCCGTCACTCTTCGCTTATGAACGGAATGATCGATGTGTACGTTGACGGAGCGGACATCGGATTTAGACAAACGTTAGAATTCGAAGCGCGAAAAGCTGGAATGTACAATGTTCGATTCTATGGTTCCGGACAGAAAATGTCTATACAGGCCCGCGTTGATCTTGAAAACCACATGCAACACTATGGTAATTTCTTAGTGTGTAAAGAAAACTGCCCTAATACGATGCGTGAATTTAAGAACGCGCGTAGAGGTGAAAAAGGCGAAGCTAGGGCTGATACGGACGACCACATACTAACTTCGATAGAGTACGAATTACAACCTATCTGGAACGAGATAATTCAACGACATAATTTCAAGTTGCAAGGATGAAAATAACATCTTATAATATTAATGGCTGATATCAACATATCACTTAAAGGCTCGCTAATTAGCGGGCTTTTTGTAAACTTGACATTATTTGTATATATTGTATCATATAAAGAAAGGAGAACTTTATGAAAGTTAATAATTATGAATTAAAAGTAAATAATGTTGGTTCAGGAGAATTATATGCCTTTAGAAACGGCGATAAAATTCTCATTGATGTCCTTGACATTAAAGACAAAAATTCTGTTCAAGTCGAACAATTAATCAAAGAAACTCTTGAAAAACACCAGATTGAAGTTGTTGATGTGGAAGAAACTATTCTTGAAAAGTCAGATTTGACCGATCGTAAATCCGATTTGTCTTTAGTTAGACATTCCATGAGAAAAATTCTCAAAAATTTCGGAAGCACAAAAGTTTCTTTAGACGAAAAGAAAGAATTATTAGAAGTGTATGAAACAATGTGCAAAGCATCTAGTGTTATTACAAAGGCTTGTACTGTTGAATTAGCATACGATAGATTTGAAAAAGAAATTGATGAATAGATATACCGATTTAGAAATAAAATGGATTAAAGAAAATTTTCCTTGCGATGAATCTCGAAAAGAAACTTATGATAGATTTTGTAAGGAATTTGGGAAAACCCATACATACAATAGTTTTTTGTGTGAATCTAAAAAGTTTAAATTAAGAAAACCAGAAGCTAGAAAATGTTATCAAAAAGGTAATCGTACCTGGTCGACTGGCTTAAGTAAAGAAGAGCATCGATCACATTTTACAAAGGAAAGTTACGAGAGAATGACAAATACAAAAATTCGTAATTTTCCTCATATTCTAAATCGAATTAAATACAACGTTCCGGACGGCTACGTTTTAACCGATTTAGGAGATGGCGAAATGATGCAGGTCGAAGAGCCTATTTACAAATGTATGGAATATTTTAAATGTTTAGGCAAAGGCGATTTAACCAAAGCCGTTTATGAAACATATCGTGTAAAAAGAGAATTAGAAAAGGTAAAAGGTAAACAAATTCGTATTGGTACACAATATAATACCAGAGAATATATGAGTTCGATTCGTAAAATAGCGAACTATAAAAGGAAAATTTGCATTGTAGCGAAACGCGATAACGAGGTTCGTGAATTTGCTTCTATTAGCGAAGCAAGTCGAGAACTAGGCATATCGATCGGTTGCATATCTAGAGTTGTAAATGGGCTTAGAAATCATACTCATCATTATAAATTTTATATTAAAGAACACGCATAAAAACAAACTTGACATTTCGTCTTATTATGCTAACATATATAGCGTAAGGAGACAAAACGCAATGAATAGAATACATTGGTCAAGTTATCAAAATAACGAATCGATTATGGATTCTATTTTCCGTTGCGACTAGTTTCTTTGCTATCTGTACCCCTTTCGTGAAGAAGCGTGTCACAACGATACGCTTCTTTTATTTATGTTGAGACGAATCTGACAGTTTAGATGATAGTCTGTGAAACTATATTACTCAGTGCAACTCTGAGGTCTCAACCCAAACGGCCCTATAGAATATCGGTCAGTTCACGACACTTTCAATGTCGATAGCCCAGTTCGACTCTGGGTAGGGTCACCAAAATGGAGAGTTCGTCAAATTGGTATGACATCTGTCCTGAAAACAGACGTGGCAAAACACATTAGAGTTCGAGTCTCTAACTCTCCGCCAATTTTACTCCCGTAGCTCAAAGGTAAGAGCGCTCGTCTTATAAACGAGATATAATAGTTCAAGTCTATTCAGGAGTACCATGGACCGGTAGTGCAAAGGTTACCATGCCACACTGTCAATGTGGAGATTGCGAGTTCGATTCTCGTCCGGTCCGCCACGAAACGGAAGGTTACTCAAGGGGTTAAGAGGTTCGTTTGCTAAACGAATAGGTCCGTAGCGATGCGTAGGTTCAAATCCTACACCTTCCGCCAATAAGGGTCTCTAGCTCAATTTGGTCAGAGCCGTCGGCTGTTAACCGAAAGGTTAGAGGTTCAAGTCCTCTGAGACCCGCCATATTGCTGTATAGTCTGGGACAAAGTTCGGCTCATACCCGAATCAGTCTGGTTCGATTCCAGATGCGGCAACCAAATATGGGCAGATAGCCAAGCGGCAACGGCAACTGACTGTAAATCAGTCTTCGATCGAATTCGTAGGTTCGAGTCCTACTCTGCCCACCATATCAGTCTCGTCTAATAGTAGGACTACGGTCTCCAAAACCGTCTATCTGGGTGCAATTCCTAGGGCTGGTGCCATCGGGAAGTAAACGAATTGGTAGAGTTATGAGGCCTTGACCCTCAGTTGTGTAGGTTCGATCCCTACCTTCCCGTCCATCAAAAAAATCAGACTTGACAAAAGTTTTATATATGCTATCATATTAGTGCAGTCGAAAGATTGCACACAATTTACAACCAGGTGAAGTCATCTTGATGATGGCCTGGGTCCAACCGAGAATAACTAACTAATCGGGATACTGATTAGAAGGGAAGACCGTTAGGAAACAAAACGGTATTCGAGCAATCGCTTCGGTTGGTGGCGCATTATGGCAGTCGATGTAAATATTTGTGTGTCAGCAATCTACAAGAGGCTCTGTAGCAATACATCCCACCAAGGCAACTAGATATGAGAAATCTGGTACACCGGTACTCAAAGAAAGATTGGCGACTTGATGTCTAGCAATAGACTATAACTGATACACAAGAATAAGTAGCCGAACGTCGGACAAAATCCCAGTAACGGATTAGGTCAGTGGCTAGACCGTTAGTCTTCTAAACTAAAAGTCGTGGGTTCGAATCCCACATTCGTGTCAATGCTGAACCTCGGTGAACATTGGAAGATAATTGAAGTTCTTCCCATCGTCCGTCGCAAGACTATTCTAGAAGCCGAAAGGTAGCTCCTCTCGTCTCAGCCTAGAGTAGATGTGTATGAATAACAGATTCTGCTAAGTGATGTAAGACGAAAGTCTGTAAATTGTAAAAGGACCATCAGCAATGATGGTTTTTTTCTTAACTTGACTCAATAATATATATATGATATTATATAAAATAAGGAGAAAGATATGATAAAAGAAATTAAAAATTACCAAACCACTTTATTGTTTTTTGCAGATATAATCTATAACTCTGACATTTCGGAACAAACCAAAATGCAAGTACTTAATCTATTTAAAAAAACTAATGAATCATTAGAAAATGAACGTCAATTTTACTTAGCGGCTCGTAAATGCAAAAACTTAATCGAACGTAACGGTAATAAAATAATTATTACGATACCAGACGTTAAGAAACGCAATATTAATGTTCACACCGTTGCGGCATACGAATTCGCACAAGGGGTTGAGAAAAGATACAAAACTGTTGTAAAAAAAAGCAAAAAACTAAAAGTTGTACCTCTAAAAAGAATTTAATATAATATATTTAATCTAGAAATTTGAAGAACAGCACTAGGCCAAGGGGTTATTGGTGTGAATTCACTAGATTGCAAAATAAGACTAGAGATGAAACTGCGGTAAAATCTAGTCTAAGTTATCCTGTCCCTAGATGTGCTTCGGCCTCTAGGGCTTTTTTTATACGTACGTACGCGCGTTTCCTCTTATTATATACAAACTTGACATTTGTTAAGATATATACTATCATATATAGCAGAGGAAAGAAATATATGAAATTTGATGAAAATTGGTGCGATAAGAACGGAGATTTAATTCTCAAGAAAGTTCCGTACGATAGACCAAAGGATTGGCCCGAGATTGATTATAAAGTTCTGAAAGAACGTTTCGAATATCTCGATGGCGTTGAGTCTCTGATGGTAAATAATACGTGTCGAACCACAGAGGTTGCTATCAAAGCGATCGAACGGAAACGAAAAGCTGACGATGATTCATTTTCGTTCCTATCGCATTACGCCAAAGAAAAAGCCAAAGATCATTATATTAGAACGCACTATAACGATCTGGAAGCAGACAACTACGAACGTCAAGAAGAAAGACAATTAAACGGATAAAGGAGAAATAGTTATGGAAAAAGAATATCAAAAAATCGGAAATGTATTTAAGTTTGATGAAAAATTCAGAACTATCGTTGGGTTGAATGAACCTTATGAAACTTTAAAGAATATTATTTGGCAAGGCACTGAAAAGATTGACGGCACAAATATTCGTATTCATTGGGACGGTCATAACATTGAGTTCGCTGGCCATACTGACAAAGCACAAATTCCACCAAAACTTCAAACTTATTTAGAGTCTGTGTTCAAAGTCCCAGAGATGGAATATATTTTTGAACAAGTCTTTGGTGAGTCTGAAGCATATATCTTTGGTGAAGGTTTTGGTGCTGGAATTCAAAAGTCTGGTGGAGACTATATAGAAAACGGAACTGATGTTTCTTTCATTGTCTTTGATGTTCAAATCGATGGCTGGGATCTTGATAGAAAAAACACTACCAACGTCGCTACTAAACTTGGTTTACCATCTGTCCCTGTTTGCTTTGAAGGAACTTTAGATGAAGCTAAGGCTTATGTTGCTGAACACCACATGTCTACTCTTAATGGCGGAAAGCATGAAATGGAAGGTTTAGTTTTAGTACCAAGAGACATCCAACTTTATGACAAGAAGCATAAACTCATCAAGTGCAAATGCAAATACAGAGATATGGTTAGAGCAGGATTGGTATGAGAAATTACAACGTCTATTTATCACTAATGGAAAAGTCTCTTGATGAGAAACTTTTCTTTACAAAGGAACTCAACCTTAGTAAGTTCAAACGCATCATTGATTTCGGTTGCGGAAAGGGCGATATTTTAAAAGCCGTTTCTCAACAAACTAATGCAAAACTTATCGGTATAGATCACGACAAAACGATGCGAGACATAGCGCAACTTAACGTACCGAACGCGACGTTTCATGACGAACTGAAGCGCGATATGATAAAACGCGACACTTTGATCATTTTCTCTTCGGTTCTTCATGAAGTCGAAGATTACTGGTTTAAATTGAAACATATCGTAGAAAAAACTGGCGCAACGTTAGCGATCCGCGACATGAGGTTTTCTGCACATATTATGAAGATTTCTAGGCAGAATTTAGCGAAACTAATAAAGCATGCAAATCCCCAACATTTATCGGAATTCACCGCAAAATACGGATTATTTACTGATAAGGATATGTATCATTTCTTACTTAAATATTCATATGTGGACAACTGGGAACTAGAGTTAGAAGAAGATTACTTTGGCTTTAATTATCAAAGTTTGCTATCATTAGGTAAGGTTATTTATCAAAAGAATTACACATTAAAATATAAGAAAGAACGCGTAAAGGAAGACTTCGATATTAACTTAACAAAACCAACACACACTATGTTAATTATTAAGGTGAAAGACAAATGAAAAAATTCTTAAGAAAATACAAGAAACAATTATTGCAAATTTTATTAGTAGTAGGCATTGGCATAGTAATTAGCGCAATCTTCCTTTTAATATTTTTCTTAACAGGAGTTTTTTACATCGATGGAGGCGTCAAGTTTAACGCCGAACTTTTCGCAGCGCTCCGCAACAATCCGCTTCTTTATGTTGTGTATATTGCCGTAGAGGCTATTGGCGCAACTTTGCTTTGTATGAATCCGATCGGTAGTGGTGTGTTTGTGTGGCTTGGTATCGCACTGTTCGGTCCTACTTGGAAATGTTTCTTAGCGGCCTTTGCCGGTTGCTTCTTATCTTATATTTTGATTGATGCGCTAGGAAGATTCGGTGGCGCGAAACTTATTATCAAGATCCTGGGCGAAGAAGATTACAAAAAGGTAGAAGATCTCATCAATAAAAAAGGATACACATATATACCTATTATTTACTTATTGCCCGTTTTTCCAGATGATTTAACTTGTTTAGTTGTAGGAACTATGAAGTTCAAGTGGTGGTACCATATGCTATCAGCATTTATAGGAAAAGCGGTAGGCATCGCAACTGTTGTATTTGGTGTCTCTTTGATACCAACGCAACTGTTCTTGCCGATAACTTTTGATAAATTATATAACTGGTTTGTTCTTATCGCTTGCCTTATCGTCTATATCGTTTTAATCTTTAAAGCATCGAAATGGATCGATAAGAAAATTAGCGCTTGGTTAGAAAAACGCCAGGCAGAAAGGAAACAAAATGAAGAAATTTAAAGCACTCTTAGCATTATTACCTCTTCTTTTAACTTCCTGTACAACAACAACAAAGTACACAAAAGAAGATATTTCTAGACTAACAGTTTATTACATAATGGAGATGTATGGAGAACAACACGATACTTATTATACCGATGGTTATGAGACTTTCGAAGTCGAGATCAAAGAGAACGAAGGTAAGATAGAATCTCTAATCGTAACTTATAAAAAGAAAAATAAAGATGCAAAGACTAGAGACTATTCTAATCAATATCCAAGATACATCATTACTAAAAGATAAAACTCATTGTAAATTACATTTTATATTTATAAGGCGGTGTATTTAATTATATGGTAAACGATATCTTAAAACATACTTGGGGCTTATCTATTATTACTTTAACAATCCTAATACTTGTCGCAGCGCCGTTATACATAGCAGGACAACCAATTAAGTTTCTGTTAGCATTAGCTGCGTTTCTTAGCGCATATGTGCTTCTAGGTATTTTAATAAACGCTATTACATATCTTGTAATCCGCAATAAAAAACGATAAAATAACGTTATGGATTACGAAGCAAAGAAACTTTATGGGTTAGATTCTAATAAGGATTTCGAAATGTCAGATGATAAAATTTCTTACATCACCTCCAATCCTTATTTCAAAAACCATCAGTTCAAGAAGGTTCCTATCTCTCAACTTGTAAGAGATAACGACCTTGATAATCCTATCTCTTTATCTAATAGAAGAGAAATGTGGGGAGAAAATCCTATCTACCAAAAGCAGAAGGATACAAATTCTAGAGACGTAATCTACGCAACGCTCCGTAACGGAACGTATCGTCTCGCAAACGGACGCCACAGAATTAAAGCTCTCCAAAACTCCGGATACGAAAATATTTGGATTCCGGTACTAGAAGAAAAGGGAATTTAACGATTCCTAGCGTCTTCGTTTATACATAAAAATTACTTAACAGTAATTCCCATGTAAGAAAGGAACATCAATATGCCAACAAAAACAGGAATGGGCGGTAATGCCCCAGAAGCATACGATTCAAAAACAGGAAAATTCATTGAGGACGGTACACCAAATGTTCGCCACGATAATCCCGTCGAAGCGAATAAAATAAAGAACCATATCTCACCAGAAAAGATCCAAGAACAATCCGCAGCGAAACAAACCGCTCCGACATCAAACTTAGGGAAATATGCCAAACCGCATAGTTCAGAAAGAGAAACGGTTCTTAAAGAAGATTTCGGCGTAGAACCAAACGAAACCAAAATGACTCGCGCCGAATTTAAAGAACATGCGAACAAAGTGTTAAGAGACTATCTTAGGATGGGTCTTGATAGAGAAGATATTGAAGATATCACACCAGAAAGTGAAGGTATCCGCATTACTGATCCTATCCATATCAGAACAAAAGATGGTGAATTTAGCGCGTTCGATGAATTAGAACTCGCCGGAGGAAAACGCTACGTAGCGTATAAAGACGGCAAGGTACATCTAATTCCAGAAGAAGAAGTAATAAAATAAAACAAAAAGAGATACCGATCAACAGGGTATCTTTTTTTCTTGCCTTCATCCTGCCGGTAAACTTGACTTATTTAATAAATGTGTATATAATATCATATGCAAAGGACAACAACGGAATTTTATAAAAAATTACTAGCGTCTTCGTTTTATGTATAATAGTTGCTAACGCAACCATCATATAGGAAAGGAACATCAACATCAGTATGCTTAATAAAATAGATGTACATAATTTAAAATTAATAAAACTCGACTTGAAGGACAAAGAATATAATGATTTAGATTTCGCAAGAAATCCAAACTTTAAATTTGTATTCTCAACATATAATTATAATAAGGATGTGTATAAGAAGAATTATTTCTTTAAGTATCATCTAGCTACTGGAAAGAAATTTTACGGTAGCAAAGAAGTGATTTGCATTCTTTATGATAAGGATGAGAAATACGTTAATATCGTCTTAGAAGAAAGAAGAGAATCGAAATGCAAATTTGCGCAAAGATAATTCTTACGCCGTTTCTTTTCGTTATTGGCGTAGCGCTCGGAATCGCAACGTTACTTATCGTACCGATCGAGTTCGTAATAGACTATTGGAAAGGTAATATGTATTAAAAGAAAGGAATAAAACTATGAGCAATTTAGGAAAAGTTATTAGAGCAGTGCTTTGTTTTATTGCAGAAGCATGGCTTTGCGTTTGTTTCGTAATTATTGTACGACATATTAATTTAGAAAATCCTGTATTAGAAACTTTTATGTATATCGGATTCGCTCTCGCAATCGGCTCTTTATATGCTCCCATCATAAACGAAATTTTTAGTATTTCAAAAAAATAAAAAACAAAAAATACTTTTCTAAGAGATACTACTACTATCTTAAAGAAAGGTATTTTTCTTTTGTAAAGTTTCCTATTGACTTATATTAAGAAATATATTAAAGTATATACAAAGGAGGATCAAATTATGATCGATTTAAAACATAAGTACTTTTTAATGAGCGATGGAACAATTCTTTATTTTAAAGGTGGAATTAATCCTGCAAGTGTAATAGAAGTAGCCGAACGTAATTCTACTTCTACGACTTTTTATCTTAGCTATTTTCCTCATTGGAAAAAGATTATATTCAGTTCCGATTATTTAACTGATATTGAAGAAGCAGAAGATGAATTATTCGAAAGCAACCCTTCATTAATAAATGATTTCTACATTGCTTTAACCAAGAAGAAGCATACCTTCCCTTGTTCAAAGTGGAAAACCACTCCAAGAGAACATATTAAAGCTCTAATTAATTTAAATAGAATCAGCTTGGTAGAGCAACTAATAGCAGCAGAAGAAGATGAAAAAGAAAAATGTTAATTTAGCGAACCGTTTCTTTTTGCTTAGTAACGGTGATTTAGTTTACGTTCCGAACGGATTAAAACAAAAAGATTTGATAAAATACGAAACGAACGCAAAAGTTTTGGCCTTTGAAATAGATGAAAAGGGCAATCTGAAAATTAACGTTCCGATCGATATTGTCGCAACGGCTGATTCTATAGAGATGATAGAAGAAAAAGAGAAGAACTATTTCATCAATTCAAGAAAGAAAATTAACTATTATTTTAGGAATCTATTAAAGGTAGATCATAACTATCAGCCAGTAGATATGTACGAGCATGTTCAGGAACTAATTAATGCGAACAGAATCAGGATAATTAGACGCTGGAAGATAGCAGAAAACAAAGAATTGCAAGAAATATATACTAATATATTCATTATATAATATATGATATAGTGAGAGGAGAGGAAACCTTAAAAGGAAGAAGAGAAGAGTGTGAAGAAGGAAAACCTCAAAAATCCTAAAAAACGTGTATAGTTGTGTACGGTTTGTGCATAGTTGTGTATAGTTTGAGAAAAAACTGTTCATTATTATTAATAAGGTTATTAATAATAGTGAATACATCAAAATAAAAATCACTTTTTGGAACTGTTCATAGAATAACGTACCTTATATTAAATAATATAAGTACGTATTCTGTGAGGTTTGAAAGTATGTATAAAAAGGGTCGCGTACGCGCATATATGAAACAACATTTTTTTAAAAACTGAGCGGAAAACGCGCGCGCATGAAGCCTACATTCAAACTATTCAACATAGTGAATAGTATAGAATGTAAACTATACACCAACTATACACACCACTAAAAACGAGACTTTTATATCTTTAGATATAACAATTTTCCAAAAATGAGAGAAGAAACCTTTTTAGGAAGATGTAAGGGAAGATTAAGAGAGTTGTAGAGAACATAAAGAAACTAAAATTCTTGTAAACGGGGATATGATATGCTATAATGTGGATATGAGTAAATATACCGGACTACCAACAATTAGATATATTGCCTACAAGGATGAATTTCAGTTGAAAGACGACAAGGAAAATATAAGGATTCCAAACAAACTTTTTTTAACGACATTAGAGAATAAAGGATGGCCCCCTTATTATCACGTCCAGGCAACAACTTTAAAATATTTTTGTGATACGTATGTCGTCACGAAAACTTTAGCAAAAAGACTCAAGATGGCGCATCGGAAAGAAAATACGCGCATAATTATACTTGCGAAAAGAAAATAAAGATAATAAAATGTGTGTGAGGTAAAAGACCGATGAGTTGGCTAGATCAGCGTTCAAATACAGTAGAAGATATGAGTGCCTTGAACAGGCACAATTTTGAACTTTATGTATCGGTCGGAACCGACATCGATAAACTTCCAATTATTTTCAGAAAAAAGAAAACTGATTTAGATATATGGTGCAGAAAAGAGTACGGCTTTGGCTTTGAGGATACTTATGCTTGGTTACTTAATGTAGCAGCTGGACAATATGCTGACGTGATTGCAGCGTTTGCTGCCGAAGGTCTCAAAACGGCTATGTCCACGATGAATGAGGTCCTGCTTAAAACAAAGACCAACAATACTATGAAAGTGCAAATTGTATCGGATATGGATGAAAACGATGATTAATGAAACGAATCTTGAAGGAATAAAACGAGTAAAACAGTACGCGACTATCGAGAAAATGTTAGTCAAGACTAACTCATCGCGCTTTATTGTTTCTTTGCGTGACGAACCGCTTCTGGCCAGTGATGTTTTAGATCCGAAACGTAGAGATGAGATTCGTTGTACCACGGGCAGCTATTTTATCAAATATTCGCCAAGTGGAGACAAATTTTTTAATCCCAAATATCCTTATACAATTAAGACTTCCGATATGTTGGGGTGGAATCTTTGCGTATCTGGACCACAGCATTTAGCGAAAATCAAAATGGTTTTCCCCGAAGTTGCTTGGATTTTACGCAACTCAACGTTCGACGACACCTTATTTGCTATCGCTAAGTCGTGTCCCGGAGCGATCATTCCGTTCAGTCTCGATGCGGTGCGATACTCTAATATGATCATAGCAAAAATGAATAAAGCAGGAATTGATCCAACAGAAAATAAAGTATTTGTCACGTTTAAGTTCGCAGACAAAATTCCACATGTTACTGTGGATGAAAAAGACTTCTGGCCGAATAAAGATGAAGCAAGAGCAAAATATTTCGCGGTATCTAATAGTTTAGATCATAGTACCGTGCTTGCACACAAGTAATATACGTACATAATAAGGAGAAATAGAATATGAATTGGCGTGAGTACATGCGTAAGAAGGTATTTGGTATCTTAGGTCTAGTATCGACACAAGAAAATCCAAACACTCCTCGCAAAACATTTGTAAATAACTTTCAGAACATTGAGAACCTTAAGCTCAGAGAATACAACATCTGGTATGCTGGAGATTCCGATGAGCTTTTGAATTTCTATACCGAAGCGAACCAAATCGAATATAACTATGAGCCTTATTACGATCGTAACAAAACGTCCTACTTCTGGGCGATAAGTTCTACCGAGAACGACATCAAGCGTACTCACTCGGGTCAGCCAAGAAACATAGTGGATACACTTGTGAACATTGTCGGCTATCCGAAGATAAAAGTGTCTGATTCTGATACCGAAAAACTTCAAGCCGTGCTTGCGCGTATATTAAAAGAGAACAGATTTAAGAAGATGTTTCTACAGGAGCAACTCCCACTTACCCTCGTAGAGGGTTGGGGCGGTTATAAGATTAACTGGGACAAATCTATATCCGATTATCCTATAATCGTATATTATCGCGCCGATGCGGTAGATTTCATTTTAAGATCGAATCGGGTCGTTGCGATGGTGTTCAGAGATTACTATTACGGCGACGATGATAAACGATATGTCCTAATCGAAACGAGACGTACCGCGTTGGACACTGACGGCAGTAGATGTCTAATTATCGAAAAGGAATTATTCGCTTGGGGCGCAGACGATTCCATGATGCCTGTCCCTCTAAAGGATTTAAAACAACTAAAAGATGTTGAACCAGTTATTAAAGTTTCTAATTACTCAGGGCTCCTAGCAGTTCCTTGTGTTATATACGAAGACAACGAAACCGATAATTGCGGTAGATCTATCTTTACCGGCAAAATCGATTTATTTGATGATCTAGACCAATGCTTGTCGCAATCATCCAATACGGTTCGAAGAAGTACGACCCGCGAATACTTCAACTCTCAATATCTAGAACGTAACGAAGAGACTGGTATGCCAATACAACCAAAAGCATATGATCGTAAATATACGTTATACGCTGGTGCGAGAGATGCGAACGGAGCGGTAAGTGGCGAACCGGTTACAGTTACCCAACCTGCACTAAACTTTGTGCAATATGATCAAGAAGCTACACACATCCTTCTTGAATTAATATCCGGAATCATGTCACCAGCTACATTAGGATTAGATTTGGCTAAGAAAGACAACGCTGATGCACAAAGAGAAAAAGAGAAGGTTACAATCTTTACTAGAAACACCATCATTGCTGAAGAGATGGACATTCTAGAAAAGCTAGGTGTTGAACTTATGTGTGCTAATGAACTTATGCACAAAGGTGAGATTACCCACAAAGACTACGATGTTGCTGTAGAATTCAATGAGCTCACCGATGCTTCGATGGAATCCAGGATGGAAGTTGCACTCACTGCTTATAACGGCGATGTAATGACACCTGAGATGACCGTTGAGTACATGTACCAAGATTCCTTATCTCCTGATGAGAAGAAAAAACTCGTTGCGTACATGAAAGAACAAAAAGCAAATGCAATGAACGGTGGAATGTCACCAGAGATGATGGCCGCTATGGGCGCATCGATGGGCGGCGACAATGAATATGATCAAGCCGTTGCGGAACAAGCCGCACTAAACGAATAGGGACTCTTCAATGAGTTCCTTTTTGTTGCGCTTGGGTGCATATATGCTATAATACGTGTATGGAAAGATTTAGTAAGGACCGCAGTAAGTCCGCTGCGAAACGATTCAGAACGGATATTACCGCGATAGTATATAACGGATTGGTCCATGACGTCCCGAAACACAAGGTTTACGGACAAATCAAGGCCGAAATCAATTATTTTACGTCGAAAACACCTGGAATGACCTATAGAGAACGCGGATATTTGTGGGCTACATCCCTAAAAGCGTATTCTCTTTGTGCAAAACAAGCCTATTACGGGCTCAAAAAGGCGAAAAGTGCTCCAACATACCAGGAAAGGCTAGAAAATCGCTCTAATGAGGCTTTTAAGGCCATAAAAACGAATTTTATAGGCTCAACAGCCCTGTCAAAAGTCACAAATGACATCATAAATCGCGTTGAATCGCGTTATAAAGTGTCTGAACTAGATAAAAATGAAGGAAATAGCATCTTTTTCCTATGTGATGTACACGAACCATGTGCAGACGATCATAAAAATTACCAGGGAAGGCTCTATATCAAGGAAGATTGGGAACTTTATGTTGATGATCCTGTTGTTGCAGCGAAAATTAACGCTTATTTGCACAATCATCCTATTATGAAGACCCAGACACTGGAATGGGTGCTAGGAAAGAAGAGCTCAAACAAGGAAGCATCTCCTTATCTTATTACTAGACCAAACTGTAAGCATCATCTTGTCCCGGTGAGCATCGATGAGGTGCTGAGTGGATCGGTGAAGAGTTTGTTAAAGGCCAAGAAGCTGATTCACCGTCACGAACCGGAACAGAGCGCTGCGGAACGTCCATACCGTGCTTATAAGGAACGCTTAGATACGCTACATGAACTATACAAAGTGATGCCAAGCGAAAAACTCGGCAAGGAAATTGCCGAAACGAGCAAGATGGCTAAAAAGTGGGGATCAATGCGCTAGCCGTGCTTAATCCCTGAAGGCTAAGAGTTAGATCTTAGCTTTTTTTCTACCTTAGGTTTGATGTTGAGTGATTCAGGACAACCAAAGATGTATTCGTTGTTGGATAATCCGAATTCACGTTTGATGATTGTTGTGCGATCTACTCGATTGAAGACTTTTGGATCCTGAAGAAGATCGAATAGCTTTTGCTCACATTCTTCTTTAGTAGGTGCTGGCCAAAGATGGATGGTCTTATCTTTACAATATATCGTTGCGTAATACATATCTGCGTCTCCTTTATCTATTTGTTTGCTTACAGAACAGGATGTATTCCTTCATGTAAGGCTTGCGTAGAGTTTTATCCCACCAGGTGTCCAGGGAAGGGACTTTAATGTTAAGATCAGGAATAGGCATAATAACTTCTTTTTCAATCACACCATCATGAAAGAAATCGTAGACTTTAAACTCGAAGCGGTTTTTCTCTAAGAGCGGTCTTTTAATGATGTAAAAAGGATGTCTGCGTCCTAGAACCTGAACATACTTCTTCTTTACCTCACCGTGCTTGCCCGCATAGGAGAATTTGAAATATTCCAGATCTGTACAAAGTCCTGCTTTAAAATTGGTATAGTTTGCTACGATCATTAATTCTCCTTCCTAGAATCCATAAAATTCTGTCGCGAAATGGTCAAAGTTTATTTCCTGATTGTCTAAGAGTAAGCATCCCGATGTTTCACTGATGATGTCTGAGTAAACTAGGTCTTCATCATCCGTTGTTTGCGGAAAGACCGCTACGATGATATATGAGTGCGGGTCGCTAAGTAACGCTGCGAGGCGTTTCTTGTGGTACGAAGACAACTTAAGATAGTTATCCTTCTTGGCGTTGTGAATCTTTAATTCGCCTTTTGTCCTGGTATTGAGTCCGTTGCTGGAATAATCGGTCCATCCTTCAATATCATATTCGTAGCGTTTCTTACCGTTCTCTATGATTAAAGTATCTGGCGTATATCCAATGCCGTTCTTGCTGATTCCTGATAGATAGAGTCTCATGTTTTATTCCTCTTCAATATAATCTAGCATCAAATCGCGGGCAATTGAACTATGCTTTTCCGCGTATGATTCCGCTTCTAAGAATGCTTCATCATATGTTGTCGATTCTAAAGGTACATCTTTGACTCCCATGAGGGAACCGTTTTCGTTTAATTCTGAAAATCTCGCGTAAAACATATGCTTATCCTCTATACCAGACAATATACGCCTGAGAACCATCTTTTCCAGTCCACAAATGATAATGTGGAATGTGATGCTTGTTCATATAGCGGCTCTGTCTTCTTTTGATAGCCTCACAAAAGCGTTTGGCTTCTTGTTCCGTCTTGCAGAAACTGAAATTCAATTGTGATTTCATACAATTCTTCCTCCTGTTATATATAATACACTATATATGCAGTTATTGCAAGTTTGCTGGATCAGGATGCTGATACCGTGCTTGTATAGGTAAGAGAAAACCCAGATTGCTCTGGGTTGTTGATTTCTTATTAATATAAGAAGCGATGGATTGACAGTTCTTCGTCAGGAGCGTACTCGATATAGAAGTCATCTCTAATTTTGTTAGGAAGAACGCTAAGATTAAACTCTTCCTTAACAAATTTGACCAACTCTTCATCGGTTTCAAAGTATTCGCTACCAGTTTCTTCGCTATAGAGACAGTACTTATCCTTAAAGTATTTGTGTTCCGTATCGGTATTGATGTAAATATCTTCGCCGCATTCTTCAGCAATCACAACGCAGCGAAGCGTTTCGTATCGTTCCGCTAAGATGCGTTCTAGACCGTCAATCATCGGACTCCAGGCTGATTCAAAGAAGAAACGGAACGAACCGTCTGGCTCTAAAGATGTAGAATCGTAAATAGGGCCTCTAATCCAATCTGGGTCGTTTAGGATGTCTTCGTATTGATGAACAGCGAACAGTTCATAAGTTCCCCAAGTATTATTCTTGCAGGAATTAACATATGCTTGTGCGTATCTTTCTTTAAATAATTCTACTTCGTCTTTTCTGCCGAAGACGACAACGGCGTTAGAACACCAATTTGGCATAACATTTTCCTCCTTCTAACTGAGATAATTATAACATATCGGTAAAGATTGAGCAAGTTTCTGGCTTGCCGTGCTAGATAGGGCGAAGAAAAAACTCAATCGTTGAGTTGATTGAGTTGATTGGGTTGATTGGGTTGATTGAGTTGATTAGGTTGTTTTAGTGTGCTTCTCTTCGGTTCTCGATGATGCTTTGGTCGTCTTCCACAAAGCCCATACAGTAATCTTCGTAGAGCGTGATATCAAAGTATCGGTCAACTTCGCTCCCATCCAAGCCGTCGTTGTAGCATATCTCGACTTCCGCAATTTGATTTTTGAATTCCCAGGTCAAAACTGATTCAATGGAATTTGCGATGTCTTTGTCGATAAAACCTTCTTCTAGACCGAAATACTCTTCTATCTCATCAAAGTATGTAATCCAGTTGTTGGTGTGTGTTTCGTGGCTAGTTTCCACATAAAGATATGTTGCAATTTTGATTAGTAAGTCTTTGTATAAGATATGACTACCATCTTTTAATTCAATAGCATCTTTGAAGTCTATTAACATATTCTTTTCCTCCTCTTTGTACTTAAAGTATATCATATCGTATATATTGATGCAAGTTTTACGCCGACAGCACGGATATAGCCAGAATAAAAAAAGCTGGAGGTTATCCAGCTCTTAATAATTTACAAGATTTGCTAACTCTTTTAAGTCCGCTTGATATTGATGTGCATAATCCATCAGGTTTATTAGAGTAGTTTTCGGAGGAAGATTTCCTTCTAGATACCTGCTTGCTGCAAACTCGTCAGGATTGAATTCGTTTGCGTATTTTTCTACCTGTTTATAACAAGGCAAATCGCAATAGAACGAATCGGTTTGGATATAAACGGTCATCGTCTTTCCGTATTTAGGGTTTTTGTAGCGTAGCTCATATAGATTGTGACTCTTGAGCTTAAACACTTCAAATTGAGTTCCTTCGTTTATATTTTTGATCTGTTGGTTAGTTAATTTGTGTTTCATAAACTTTCTCCTTATATGTTATTATATCACAACTCTGATCGGCGTCAACGGTTAGCCGTGCTAGGATATACGCCAATAAAAAAAGATCAGGTGAGTACCTGACCTTAAACTGCTTTATAAACATTTACTCGTTGGGTATATGTTTTCGATATTTCATAGAAGACCACATCTTCTGGTTTAGTTCCTTTGAAGAATGAAGCAATTTCTTCTTTTATATCTTTTAAATTGTATTTAGTTGTTAAGTAAGTAAAACCGCAAATATCGTTTTCATCTTTAACTTCGGTATCTTCGTCATGGATTTCTATTTCAGTTCCAGTAGCGAAGTAAATTGCTTCTAAATAGTCAATTTCTTCAGTAGTTGTACTAACTGGACAATAGACTTTACACCAATCACCTTGACAATAACCTCTAATACATCTAGTTTCATATTGTTTTCCTTTGATGATTGATAAACAAATAAGGGTGATATCGGTTTCATCTAAGTTATCTAAAGCATCTTTTAATCGATGAAGTTCAGTAGGTGAATAATTTTTTCCGTTATCTTTTTTTGGAAGATAATCATAGATATAATCCTTAATTTTATTATCATAGAAGACTTCATAATCGTAGGAATTGTAGTTATTGATGAATTCCTTAATTGACTTTAAATCTTCATCATGGAAGCCTGGATAATCTCGATTTCCTTCTACGATAATGTCTTCGCTAACATTATCTTCATAGATGCGATAATCGAAGAATTCAGGGTCTAATTGTTTTGCATAAATCTTCATACACTCTTCCTCCTTTATGCAATAACATTATACACTATATGTTATATAAATGCAAGTTTGCGAACCGCTGCGGATCGGCACGGTACTGAGCGATGCGGCGGATAAAAAAAAGAACCGACCTGAGGTGAATCGATTCTTTTTGTGTATGGGAGGTAAATGAGTGGACTGTGTGTTTCTTTTTCCTAAACCTCAGCAATTATCATTCATATATTTTTTAATTTTATCATATCTTTCCTTTTCGACACGATAAAATCTATTATCGCTAGTTTCTTGTGGATACAGACAAATCTTATCAATAATTTCATCTTTGTCATTTAGGATGAAAAATTCAACATAGTTTATACAAATATACGAAGGATGTCTGCAATGTATTTTGTTAAACCATTCAATATCAATCATATAAGATTTTAAATTCATAATATTTTCCTTCCTCTTTACGAATATAGTATAGCATATATGTTATGCGATGTCAAGTTTCGCATCTAACCGTCGTGATCCAGCTTACCGTGCTTAGCTCCTGATCCAAATAAAAAGAGCAGGAATTTACCTGCTCCTTTATTTTGATTAAAGAATTGTTGATAGGGTTAAGCAATTCGCTCCTTCGTTAATTAAATCGTTGGCTACATTTTCTTCATCATCAATGCTTGGGACAACGAAGATTTCTTTTCCGTTCATCAATGCGAAGTTTGCAAGGACTGCACTTCCGCTTCTTTTTAATAAATCCATAAAACAGACTTGATTTGCTAATCCACTGATAATTCTATTTCTCATAGGGAAGTTATCAGTTTGTGGTAATTCATTAAATGGGTATTCACTAATGATTAAACCTTTTTGTGCGACTTCCTCATAGAGTTTTTGGTTTTGTTCAGGATAGCAATAATCAATACCGCTTCCTAACACTACGATAGGGCTAATTCCGTTTTTAAGGGCTGTTTTAAGGGCTATTGTGTTAACTCCTAACGAGATACCTGTAATGATAGTTTTGCTCTTTTGGTTGGCTACAAACTTTTCAGCAAATCTTTTAATGCTTTCTTTCGGTTTGCGACTTCCTGCTACCGCAACGATATTGTCTTTATTCAATAATTCTTTATTTCCTTTATAGAATAAGACAAAAGGTGGTTTTACGATTTCCTTTAAGCAATTAGGGTATTCATCATCTAATAAGGTAATTGCTTCTACATTTTCGGCTTTTGCTAATTCTTCTTCGGTCGGTTCGGTTTTGTTCACAATATCTTGATAGAAACCTCCCCAATCTCCTTTGTGTTTTATTGCTAATGCAATAAGAATTTGTCTTGCTCTCATAACATTTTCCTCCTTTTTGAGCAACAACATTATAACATAACGATTATATGTAGGTCAAGTTTCGCAGACCGCATTTCCTCTAAGCCGTGCTTATAGAATCCGATCGAAAAGAAAAGCACTCTTGCGAGTGCCTTTATTTTTACTTTGTCTTATTAGATGTTGCTACGGACTTCGAGGTAATAGACATAGTCTTCGGTGACTTCTTCACTTCCTACGAATTCACCTGTTTTTTCACTATATTTTGGTTCTTCTTTTGTAACGGGCATAGTGAATGTAACATAACTAACTTTTTCGTTTAATTCGGTATAACCTTTTGAGTCGGTGACTTTGCCTTTGAAGTCTTTGTTCTTTTTAAGGACTTCGGCAATGTCTTTTGCTTCTCCTGTTGCTTGAGCAACTCTAATGTCGCATAACGCGAGTTTTCCTAATTTTTCAAAGAATTTACCACCAAATTCTTCGTTGCCGTTAAAGGCATTTACAAACTTAATTCTCATTTACTTTTCTTCCTTTCTATCATTATAGATATTGAGGTCGTAGGTGTTTGTTCCCTATCGACACATATATAATATCATATACAACATAACGAGTCAAGTTTGACCGAAACGCATCGTTTGATCAAGCACGGTAACGAGGCGTAAAGAAAACGGGTCTTGCCGACCCGCTTTGATTATTACCAACTCGCTTCGTAATAACAATCCCAATGTCGTGGATTGTCTTTTAGGAATTTTATTACATGAGTTAGTATATCGACAGTATATTTTAAATCATCGAAATACCAATTATCGTATTCCTGTGAGCCGAAGAAAAAGCCTTCGCTTGTTTCTAATAGTTCGCTTGCTTTAGAGTGGTCTTTTAAGACTTCTTCACATAAAGAATTTAATTTCTCTAAATCTTCTAAACTAATGTAAACAGGTTTGCAGTCATCTTCACCTTCAGCGCAGTTTTCAACTATCCAATGGTGAATAGCGTTAGCCTTTCTCCAATAACCGACTTGATATTTTTCGGTTTTGGATAAGAAGTTCCTCTTTTGATGAAATTCTTGAATATCCTTTAATTCAGGTGGATAGAAACCTGTAGTGTCCTCACTCGTAGGAAACTTTGATGAATAATGTTCTAAATAAAGATACATATCTAACCCCATAGTGCATCTTCCTCCTTTTGTAATAATATAATATCATATACGATATATGAGGTCAAGTTTGATGACCGCTCCGATGCGAGCCGTGCTGTCCTGATGAGGATATAAAAAAAGAGGGACTTTTCTTTTTCCCTCTTTTATTAATTATTAGTCGTGGCAGTCGATAAATGCGATAACACCTTTTATTTGTTTGGTATTAATCTTCTTTAACAAGATGTGGTATTTTTCATCATCACTGGTGTAGATACGACTTCTAGTAGCGATAGCATAGATGATACTTTCATCTAAAGGTTTTGTAATGTCCTTAATTTCCGCAATAGCGTAGTTGTTTTTAGACACTCTCTTTTCATCTCTGTTGCAGAAACTACGACTTCCTAATAAGCCTCTTTTCGCTACGATAGGTTCAGCCCAACGACCTCCGATTTGGAACCAATCACACCAGTATTGATACATAGGGTGTGTTTCTCCACAGCAATAACAGAAGCGTTCACCGAAATCGCTTTCGATATAATCTTCGCTGACATTGTCGAGTTCTTCACCCTTCATTAAATATAATGTTGTAAAGTGCATTTTCTTTACCTCCTTTGTGTAGATATTATAACATATATGTTAATAGTTGCAAGTTTGAGTTATGCTATCATATAAATTTTGATTGCCAAGCACGGTAGGATATGCTATATTAGATTCAGGAGGATTCCAATATGGCTTCACCAAAGAAAATTGAATACATTAACAAATATAATAGGGAATCGTATCGACAAATAATGTTGCACATTAGCAAAAAGAATGAAGCCGATATGATTGAGTTCTTGGATTCTAAGGACAGTAAGAACGGTTACATCAAAGATCTGATCCGCAGCGATATGAACCGTGCTAAATAACAGCGGATAAAAAAAGAAGCTCATCGCTGGGCTTCTTTTTGTTTTGCTTAGTGATAAGTTCGAGCTATTTTAGCGTTTTCCTTCTATTTCTACTTCTCCAAACTTTAATGGGTGAAAAGGGCAAACTAGATTATCGTTTAGAATATTTAATTTGATATGTAAAGTTGCAAAACCTACAAAATAAACATAACTTTGAAAGCCACTGTCTTTTGTTTCGATTACTTCTAAATCTAAATAATTTGGTAGTTTCTCAATGGCCGCCCAATTCAATTCTCGTCCTGTTTTATCAAACAAAACAAATCTGTTTGAGTGGATATTGAAGTTTTTTAATTCTTTTAATTTCATTATTTCTTCCTCCTATTTACAAATATATTATATCATATATATTATTGCAAAGCAAGTTTTCCCAGAGCTAACCGTTCCAGCTTGCATTAGCACGGTTCGGCGACGATCCGCATCAGGGGTGTACGCTTCGTTCCTGACCAGATCGTTACGAGCTGGGCTGATCTGTTGCCGTGCTATTCTGGAGCGATCAGGAGTGGATATAAAAAAATCCCTGCATTTCTGCAAGGATATTTAGGTTTTGCAACGATTTATTCAAAGTCGTCAGGTTCTATTTCGTCCGCTAATGCTTCTGGGTGTTGCCAATCCACCATTTCAAACAGACAATCAGCAAATTGTTTATTTCCTTCAGCGATACGTAAGAAGTCGCTACGATGATAACCATTGAGTGCTTGGAACTTGTTGTCTTCGATACCATTAGCCACCATTGCTTTCTCTTCTAATTCGAACGGATTGTCTTCGTTATCAAAGTCGTATTCAGGAATATAACATACGCCTTTGCCTGTACGATACGCTTCGTAATCTTTGTAGATGACACCTTGAGTATCGTATTCACCAACGTAGATTATCTTGATGAGACGACCGCCATTGAAAACGGACACCTTCCAACCAACGTCTTTATGTTCTACTTTAATTTCATTCGCCATATTCTACATACCTATATTGTGAACAAGTATCACACACTGTTGATAAGACAAGCACCTTTTGTGAGAAACGACACTTGTTTACAAATACTCTTGCCTTTCTTAAATCGTCAAATTTTTTAACAAAGGTTTGTCCTGTTGCATAAACATATAATTGAACTTCACACATAACCTTTTCCTCCTACGCTTACATTATACCATATCGGTAATATAACGCAAGTCCGCTCCAGACCTCCAGCTCAAGCACGGATCGGCGGACGCTGGATTAACGGGTGTAAAAAAAGAGAGGACTGTTTGTGCCCTCTCTTTCGGTAAATCAATTAGTCTGCCTAACCTAGAGAC
>Ga0256405_10001205_pt1 | contig 73200 bp, 53 predicted proteins | sample RumenRJG_02DNA_FD_189096 | JGI IMG/M metagenome (GOLD analysis project Ga0256405, IMG submission 189096) | Bovine rumen microbial communities from Lethbridge, Alberta, Canada - RJG_02 | ecosystem: Host-associated > Mammals > Digestive system > Stomach > Rumen | place: Canada: Alberta...
AAAAAAATCTGTACACAAACAAAAAAATAGAAATATTACCACATTCCTTTCAATAAAAAAGCTCCACAAACAGCGTATTTATGCTGGTTGTGGAGTTTTTACCTTTTTTAACTGTCAAAAACGAGATCATACCACTTTCTTGATGTTTTTTACCCGAAATATCTAGATTATGATAGTATGAAAGTATCATTCAAATGAAATCATAGATAACCGAGGAATCCTATGTACATTCAGCTCAATGGACAAATTATAAGTTACGAAAAGTCAGGGACTGGCCGTCCCCTCATCCTGCTCCACGGCAATGGTGAGGATCATCATATCTTCGACGAACTGGTATCAACTCTGACCAGCGACTTCACCGTCTATGGCATCGATACAAGAGGTCACGGCGGATCCGCTACTCCAGAGGAGTTCCACTATATCAATATGGCTCTGGACATCTCTCGCTTTATCACATCCCTAGAGATTGACCGTCCAATCCTGGTGGGCTTTAGCGACGGCGGCATCATGGCCCTTCTCCTGGCTAGACTCCACTCGGACATGCTGGGTGGCATCATTGTCTGCGGTGCGAATCGATCCCCTAAGGGACTGAAGCGCTCCGCTCTCCGAGAGATCAGGGCACATTATAAGAAGACCAAGAGCCCTCTGGATAAGCTTATGCTAGAGGAGCCTCACATCACCGATGAGGATCTGGCTCGTATCCAGGTCCCAGCCCTGATTATGGCAGGACAGGATGACCTGATTAAGGAGTCTGAGACCCATGCCATTTGTGATGCAATTCCTCATGCGGATCTGGTGATCCTCCCAGGAGAGGACCATGGTTCCTACGTGCTTCATAGTACGGAGCTATCCGACTTCATCAAGAATTTTGCTCAGACCATCCCTGAGTAGAATCCAGGATGGTTCCACAGGCGGACCCCAACGCCCTACAGCCATTCGAATCCTCATACCCAGAATACACGAATCCCCTGCAGCTAGGTCTCGTCCTAGATTCAGGGGATTTTTTCATAAATGTAAACCGGTATATCCTTTGCAGCAATTACACTCTAGCATTTCCTTTACAGCAATTACACTCTAGCGTTTACTTTGCAGCAATTACATCTGGCATACCGTACATACCAGCTGGCTTACCAGCTAAAAACTTCGCTGCAGAAACAGCACCATTTGCAAAGATACTCTTAGAATAAGCTGTATGCTGAATGGTAATGACTTCATCAAGTCCAGCAAAGATGACATCATGCTCACCTACAATAGATCCGCCGCGAACGGAAGAGATACCGATTTCCTTAGGATCACGCTTCTGTCTTCTATCATGTCTGTCATATACATATGTATACTGGCCATCTGCTGCCTCATTAATAGCATCTGCAAGGGCAATTGCTGTTCCGCTTGGAGCATCTAATTTCTGATTATGATGCTTCTCAACAATCTCCACATCAAATCCTGCAGGAGCAAATACTTCTGTTGCCTTCTTCAAAAGATCCAGGATGGTATTCACACCCAGAGACATATTGGCAGAACGAAGGATTGCAATCTTCTTAGAAGTTTCATCGACACGAGCCAACTGCTCATCGGACAGTCCAGTTGTGCAGAGAACTACAGGGAGGTTTACCTTTTCACAATAATCCAACAAGGCATCTACAGCCTTGGCATTCGAAAAGTCGATAACCACATCTGCCTCTACATCGCAGCTTGCGATGTCTGTGAATACTGGATAATCATTCTGAACACCAGTGTATGGATCGATGCCACAGGCAACCTCTATCTCCGGATCCTTTGAAATGATATCTGTAAGTACGCGGCCCATGTGACCGTTACAACCATTTAAAATAACTCTAGTCATCTTATTTCCTTTCCATCAGGGCTTTTATCTATCACAGCTTTTAAGAATACCCCGGCAGCATCAACTCCCGGGGCACCTACTATCTTATTTTAAGAGGCCGTAGTCCTTCATAGCCTTCTCTAAAATCACTGTCTTCTCAGGAGACATCTCGAACATTGGAGCACGAAGCGGGCCAACATCTAATCCCATCAGATTCATCGCCTTCTTCACAGGGATCGGATTGACCTCAGCAAAAAGTGCACCTACTAATGGCATCAGCTTCAGCTGCATCTTACGAGCCTTCTCTGTGTCACCATTCAGATAAGCCATAATCATCTCATGCTCATCGCGAGGAGCCACGTCAGATACTACGGAGATACATCCGACACCACCCAGGGACAGGATTGGTACAACCAGTCCATCCTCACCAGAGTAGAGGTCGATCTTACCATCGCAGAGATTCATCATACGAGCAGTCTGTGCGATATCACCAACTGCATCCTTGATACCTGCTACATTCTCATACTTACTAGCCAGCTGATATACTGTCTCAGGCTGGATATTCACACCTGTTCTGCCTGGTACATTATATAGAATCAGTGGCAGCTTGGTAGACTCAGCGATCATACTGTAGTGCTTTACCAGACCATCCTGTGTTGCCTTATTGTAGTAAGGAGTTACCACCAATGCGCTATCACAGCCAGCCTCTTCTGCTTCCTTTGTTAATTCAATGGCAGTGCGGGTACAATTCGAACCTGTACCAGCCACTACAGGGACACGACCCTTCGTGAATTCAACTGCTGCCTTAATCACATCGATGTGTTCTTCCATGGTAAGGGTTGCGCCCTCGCCTGTTGTACCAGCGATAACGATACAGTCTGTACCCTCTGTAATCTGCCAGTCAATCAACTCCTGGAGCTTGTCATAGTTCACTTCCATCTCTGGAGTATTCTTCATTGGCGTTACAATCGCAACACCTGCACCTGTGAAAATTGCCATATTCTTCTCCTCATAAAAAACAGCTCATCATCCAGATGAGCCGTCACACATAAACCTAATAAATCGGTTAAATAGCGCCCCATCTTGCGATGACAGTTATGGATGTCTTCCATCCATACCCAAGCACAACGCCCTGCAGGAGCCGTTGCCTTTCGGCGCCTCACCCTTTCTCCTGTCTTCGTCTGCACCTGCTTGCATCGGATAGGTTACTATTGTTCGGCGCAACCTCTATTAACAAATAAAATATACTATTCTAGCAGGAAGGTGTCAATCCATTCAGCGGTGTCTAGGAAACTTTCTCCGCCAGGATATTCACGATGTCTACGAAACTTTCTCTGCCAGGATATTCACGATTTCATCCGCGCTATCTCTCAGTTCCTCCGGCAATGCTCTGCCTGTCAGAATCACATTGGTGAAAATCGAGCGAACAGACAGCACATTCTTGATCTCATCTGCTGTAATCATATCTTCAGACACAGCCCCCAGCACCTCGTCTAGAATCAAGAGATCGCACTCTTCTGTAGACAGGACCTTCTTGGCAAAATTTAGACCATTCCGAATATTCTGCTTCTCCTCTGCCTTTTCCTCATCCGTTAGTGAGTCGAAGTCAGCATTGCTTCTCTCAAAGCGGAAGAAACGAATCTCAGGCTCTAAACGAGACATAAAGTCTCCCTGATCTGGTCCCTTCAGGAAGGTAATAATAATTGCTTTCTTATCTGTACAGGCATACCGAAGGGCGTTACCTAAAGCCGCAGAGGACTTTCCCTGTCCATTTCCGTAGTAGATCTGTACCTTACCAGCATCTAATGTGCTCATGGATGATACCCTCCATCCTATTTGCATGAATACATGAATATTTAAATGCACAATTTCGTTCAATCTATCACAAAAAATCAACGAGTTCAACTGGTGCACCAGGGTAAAATTGTACAAAGAACACCTTCCATTCGGTTTATTTTTATTAAATAAGAAAGAATTCCGCTCTAAGATATTGAAAAGCAAAAATCCTGTGATAGAATTAGTTAGTTGTTTTATGAGTAAAATAAATTTGTATATAGAAAGTGTGGATCATGTTACAGAAGAGAGACGACATTCGTAACGTAGCGATTATTGCCCACGTCGATCACGGCAAAACAACTCTAGTTGATGAATTATTAAAGCAGAGTGGTGTCTTCCGTGACAACCAGGAGGTAGGAGAACGCGTTATGGATTCCAACGCCATCGAGAAAGAGCGTGGAATCACAATTCTGTCTAAGAATACTGCTGTAGAGTACAAGGGAATCAAGATCAATATCATTGATACTCCAGGCCATGCTGACTTCGGTGGTGAGGTTGAGCGTGTATTAAAGATGGTTAACGGCGTTATCTTAGTGGTAGATGCCCGTGAGGGTGTCATGCCTCAGACCAAGTTCGTACTGATGAAGGCTCTGTCCCTGGATCTGCCTGTTATCGTATGTGTTAACAAGTTAGACCGTCCAGATGCTCGTCCTACAGAGGTTGAGGACGAGGTTCTCGAGCTCTTCATGGATCTGGATGCTTCTGATGAGCAGCTGGATGCTCCATTCGTATTCGCTTCTGCAAGAGAAGGTTACGCAATTAAGAATCTGGATGATGAGAAGGTGGATATGAAGCCTCTCTTCGATACCATCATTAACTACATCCCTGCACCAGAGGGTGATCCGGAAGCAAATACACAGACTCTGATCTCCACCATCGACTACAATGAGTTCGTTGGTCGTATCGGTATCGGTAAGGTTGACAATGGTTGCCTGAAGGTTAATCAGGAAGCTGTTGTAGTTAACCATCACGATCCTAGCCGTAGGGAGCGGGTACGTATTACAAAGCTGTTCGAGTTCCAGGGCCTGCAGAGAATTCCTGTTGAGGAAGCGAAGATCGGTTCCATCGTTGCCATCTCTGGTATCGGTGATCTCCACATCGGTGATACCATCTGTGGTGTTGACTCTGAGCCAGTCGCTATTCCTTTTCAGAAGATTTCTGAGCCTACCATCGCAATGAACTTCATCGTTAACGATTCTCCATTCGCTGGTCAGGAAGGTAAGTACGTAACATCTCGTCACTTAAGAGACAGATTATATAAGGAATTAAATACTGACGTATCTCTCCGTGTTGAGGATACTGAGTCTGCTGATACCTTCAAGGTCTCTGGACGTGGTGAGTTACATCTGTCCGTACTGATCGAGAATATGCGTCGTGAGGGTTATGAGTTCGCTGTATCTAAGCCTGAGGTTATTTACGAAGAGGATGAGAATGGCAAGCGTCTTGAGCCAATCGAAATCGCATACGTAGATGTACCAGATGAATTCTCTGGTTCTGTTATCTCTTCTCTGTCTCAGAGAAAGGGTGAGCTGCAGGGTATGAATCCAATCACTGGAGGATTCACTCGTCTCGAGTTCAGAATTCCTTCCCGTGGTCTCATCGGTTTCCGTGGTGACTTCATGACCATGACTAAGGGTACTGGTATCATCAATACCATCTTCGATGGCTACGAGCCATTCAAGGGCGACATCGAGTTCCGTGAGAATGGATCTCTGATCGCTTTCGAGACGGGTGAGTCCGTTGCATACGGTCTCTTCGCAGCTCAGGATCGTGGTACTCTCTTCATCGGCCCAGGCGAGCGTGTATACTCTGGTATGATTGTTGGTGAGTGCAACCGTCCTGAGGATATCGAGATCAATGTATGTAAGAAGAAGCACCTGACCAATACGCGTACTTCCTCTTCCGATGAAGCTCTGACACTGACTACTCCTACTGTTCTGTCTCTGGAGCAGGCTATGGATTACATCGATGTGGATGAGCTCCTTGAGGTTACACCAGAGAACCTTCGTCTCCGTAAGAAGATCCTGGATCCTCGTGAGCGTAAGAGATCTGCCATGCGTAAGTAATTCCTTGAGATGTAAAAATGTAAACCGACCTCATGGTTGGTGGAAATAGAAAACTGGAGTTGGCGTAATTTGCCAGCTCCAGTTTTTTCTATTCTTCGATTCGTACTTACTTAGACTTCGGTAGGAACATGATATCCAGGTCTACATTTCCATCGATACCATCCACTGTGCCGGTGCTTGAATACTGCCAGCAGAAGTACTTATAAGGGCTCTGTGGAAGAGGTTCATAGTCTGCATACCAGACTGGGATACCAGCCTCTGCGATCTCTGCCATATCCAGTCGGTTTGCCTCCCAGATCATATTGGAATAGACTGCTGTATCATGCTTGGCAGCCTTTATCTTCTTACAGAATGCCAGTGTATTCTTGGTCCACTGATAGCCAGAGACACCGTCGGTACGGGCATTGACGCCCCCTACATTCTCAGGATCATATACGATTGGAAGATCTAGTTCTGTCTTACCCAGAGTGTCTAGGACGAAGTCTGCTTCCTCCTTCGCTTCCTTAATAGTGGTAGCCTGAGAGAAGAAGTAGATGCCTACATCTAAGCCGGCCTTCTTGGCTCCCTTCAGATATTCGTCGAACTTCTCATCCTTGGCCAGGGTTCCCTTATCGGTATATCCGCGATAGCCCATACGGATGTAGACAAATTCTACTCCTGAATTCTTCACCTTGATCCAGTCGATATCTCCCTGATGATAGGACACATCGATTCCACGCTTACTGGTGTAATTACTGTCAGAATAGGTGAGTTCTCCACTATCTAAGAGACCCATATGAGTTCCAGGCATCCCCTTAGATTGAGGATAACTCTGTGCCTTAGCATCTGACAGCACCATACCCTTTAGATCAGCAATCAGAATATCTCCATAGAGTTCATCTACGGATTCCTTACCAAGCTTAAATTTTTTGGTATTGATGTCTGTCTTATAGGCATCCTGATCTAGATTATAGGTGTGGAAATTGCCACTGGCATCCAGATAGGTATATTCCTTCTGATTACCTACCTTCAGAGCGGCTTCTGCTGCCGCCTTCTCTGCCGCCTTATTGGCTGTGAAGATACGATTTCCTATGATAAGCATGAAAAGTGCAAGAGCAATAACAATCAGTAGGATGATCTTCTGTTTCTTGGACATTGGACCTGGTACTTTAAAATTCATACAGCCTCCCCTTTAGGTTTCGATTATTTCTTCCTTCATCATATACTTTTCACTGGGTGACGTAAACCTTATTCGGAACACCAGGGGACGAAAAAAGTGCCGCAAGGCCATTGCCCTGCGACACTTTCCATTTCATCTGTAGTAATTACATCTCAGTAATCAGTTCCTGTGCACGAGTAGTGTTCAGTTCCTTACATACCTCAACGAACTTATCAACAGGTACATCATGTAACTGCTGCTTCTGTCCACGAATAGTAACAGATACGGTATTGGATTCCACTTCCTTATCACCGATAACGATGGTATATGGATCCTTATACTTACGGAAGTTCTTAATCTTCTCGTTCATATTCTTATCAGCGTAATCAGCCTCTACACGTACGCCTGCATCCAGAAGCTTCTCCTCTAATTCCTGTGCAAATGCATTGTGCTCAGTCCTGATTGGAACGATAGCTACCTGGTATGGAGACATCCAGAATGGGAATGCGCCCTTGTAGTTCTCGATCAGGATACCCATGAAACGCTCGATCGAACCGAAAATTGCACGATGAAGTACAACTGGCTGCTCTAACTTACCTTCCTTATCCTGATAGGTCAGGCCGAAGTTATGAGGAAGTTGGAAGTCGAGCTGTACAGTACCACACTGCCACTCACGACCAAGAGCGTCCTTAATCTGTAGGTCGATCTTAGGACCATAGAAGGCACCATCTCCCTCATTGACCTCGTATCCACCTTCGCCGTAACGCTTATCTAGGATCTTCTTCAGAGCTGCCTCTGCACGATTCCAAACCTCTAAGTCACCCATGTAATCATCTGGACGAGTAGAGAACTCTGCACGGTAGGTGATACCGAATGTGGAGTAGATCTCATCTGCTACTGCAAGGATGTTATCGATCTCCTCTTCGATCTGAGACTCCATTACGAATGTATGATCATCATCCTGACGGAACTCCTGTACACGGAAGAGACCGTTCAACTGGCCAGACTTCTCTTTTCTATGGATGACATCCAGCTCGTTGTAACGAATTGGAAGCTCCTTATAAGAGTGAATGGTACGCTTATAGGTAAGCATGGCATTTGGGCAATTCATTGGCTTTGCTGCCATGGTATCTGCATCATCGATGGTTCCATTAGAGCCAGGCACGATGAACATGTTATTAACATAATGAGCCCAGTGACCAGAGATCAGCCACAGCTTACGGTTATTGATAACAGGTGCAGAGATCTCCTGGTAACCAGCTCTGTCATGAATCTCTCTCCAGTACTTGATCAGGGCACGGTAAGCCTTCCATCCTCTTGGCAACCAGTATGGCATACCAGGTGCAGTATCAGAGAACATGAACAGGTCCATCTGAGGTCCGATCTTCTTATGATCACGCTCCATAGCCTCCCGGATCAGATTCAGGTGAGCCTTTAACTCATCCTTAGAAGGGAATGCATAGACATAGACACGCTGCATCATGTCATTATGCTCATCACCTCTCCAGTATGCACCAGAGCAGGACTTGATCTTGAATGCTGTCTGCAACAGCTCAGCTGAGTTAGAGATATGAGGTCCACGGCAGAGATCTACGAAGTCATCGCCAGTATAGTAGATGCTGATGGTCTCATCCTCTGGTAGATCATTGATCAGCTCCGTCTTATACTTCTGGCCCTTGAACATCTCAAGAGCTTCCTCACGGGATACTTCCTTACGCTTCCAGTCTTCTTTTCTCTTTAAGATTTCACGCATCTTATTCTCGATGGTCTCGAAATCATCAGAGGAGATATTGTGATCTAATGTAAAGTCATAGTAGAAACCGTCCTCGATCTGAGGTCCGATTGCGTACTGCACGCTCTCTCCATATAATTCAATGATTGCCTTACACAGTACGTGTGCAAGGGAATGTCTGTAAAGTCCTAAAAATTCTTCTCTTTCCATAATGGAAATCCTTTCTAAATATCGCAGCAACCGGCTGCAATTCATTTCATCTACAAGCCTTCACTCAATGTTTTGGAACCAGTACTTCTACTCCACCCATGTATGGACGAAGTGCCTCAGGAATCTTCACAGATCCATCAGCCTGTAGGTTATTCTCTAAGAAGGCAATCAGCATTCTTGGAGGTGCGACAACTGTATTATTCAGAGTTGTTGCGAAGTACTTATTACCATCCTTATCCTTTACACGAATCTTCAGACGACGAGCCTGAGCATCACCTAAGTTAGAGCAAGAACCAACCTCGAAGTACTTCTTCTGACGTGGAGACCAAGCCTCGACGTCGCAAGACTTCACCTTCAGATCTGCTAAGTCACCAGAGCAGCACTCTAAGGTACGAACAGGTACATCTAAGCTACGGAAGAGCTCTACTGTGTAGCTCCACAGCTTGTTGTACCAATCCCAAGCCTCATCAGGAGTACATACAACGATCATCTCCTGCTTCTCGAACTGGTGGATACGATATACACCACGCTCTTCGATACCATGAGCGCCCTTCTCCTTACGGAAGCATGGGCTATAGGATGTCAGTGTGTATGGAAGCTTCTCTTCCTCATTGATGGTGTCGATAAACTTACCAATCATAGAGTGCTCCGATGTACCAATCAGATACAGATCCTCGCCCTCAATCTTATACATCATGGCATCCATCTCATCGAAGGACATAACACCAGTTACCACATTCCCATGAATCATGTATGGAGGGATGACATATGTGAATCCCTTATTGATCATAAAATCGCGTGCATACGATAGAACTGCAGAGTGGAGACGAGCGATATCGCCCATCAGATAATAGAATCCATTACCTGCAACCTTACCAGCTGCATCTAAGTCGATTCCATCAAAGCGCTCCATAATATCCGTGTGATATGGTACTTCAAAGTCAGGAACCACAGGCTCACCGAACTTCTCAATCTCTACGTTACAAGAGTCATCTGGTCCGATTGGTACCGATGGGTCGATGATATTCGGAATACGCATCATGCGCTCCTGCACACCAGCCTTGGCCTCTTCTGTCTCCTTGGTAAGAGCATCTAAGCGAGCAGAGAACTCAGTAACCTGGCTCTTTACTGTCTCAGCTTCCTCTCTCTTGCCTTCCTTCATGAGCTGACCAATCTGCTTGGACAGATCATTCTTCTTCTTGCGGAGATCGTCTGCTTCTACCTGGGCTGCTCTTGCTTTTTTGTCGAGCTCGATGACCTCATCGACCAGTGGAAGCTTCTGATCCTGGAACTTTTTCTTGATGTTTTCCTTGACCGCTTCTGGGTTTTCTCGTAAGAACTTGATATCAATCATTTCTTCCTCCTAGACTTGCCATCATGCCCTCCGGCGACCGGCCGAATGCTGTGACGGCGACAATTAATCTAAACTACATTATTATACGTTGCGACGTGGCCTTTTTCAAGGATTCATCCCTTATTTCAGCATGGTTTCTATTTAAAATTATGACCATACGAAAAAGACCAGTTGCGTATAGCAACTGGTCTCAATCGAAAGGAGTTCATGAAAAAAAATTTACTTTGCTTAAATTATTTGCTCTCTGCCTTGGACTCTTCTCCTTCTACTGAAGGATCCTCTGTCTCCTCTTCCACCTCTTCTGGGACGTAGACACGTCCATAGAGACGGGAGAGATCATAGAGCTCGCTGGCACGCTTCTTGGTAAGCTTGCCCGGAAGCAGGCGCCATTCCCAGTTTCCACCAAGGGTGGATGGGGTATTAATACGAGCGCTGTCATCGAGTCCTAAGTAATCCTGCAAAGGAATGATTGCAGTATTTGCAGGGGATGCAATCGCTGCACGAACCATCTTTCCACAGATTACTTCATTGGATGCACCCTTTGGCGCATCAACAAAGCGTCGAACATACTCTCTGGTCTCAGAATCTAAGTCATTTAACCAGCCTACTACAGTCTGATTATCATGGGTTCCTGTGTAGGCTACACAGTTATGATTGTAGTTAAATGGCAGATAATCATTGGCAGATCCTGTATCCCTTACATCGAAGGCGAATTCAAGCACCTTCATATTCGGGAAGCCGGTATCTCGAACCAACTTACGAACAGTATCTGTAATGAATCCTAAGTCCTCTGCAATGATATCGGCATTCTTCTCCTTAAGTACTGGATCAAGGGCCTTAAAGAGGTCCATTCCTGGGCCGTCTAACCACTCACCGATAACTGCATCCTGAGCGTCTCCTGGAATAGCATAGAACTGATCGAAGCCTCGGAAGTGATCGATACGAATGACATCATAGAGGTCGCAGGACTTCTCGATTCTCATCTTCCACCAAGCATAGTTGGTTTTCTTATGATACTTCCACTTATAGATTGGATTACCCCACAGCTGACCTGTTGCTGAGAATCCATCTGGAGGACAACCAGCCACACGAATCGGGCGCATATCCTTATCCAATTCAAAGAGCTCTGGATGTGCCCATACATCGGAGCTGTCTGCAGATACATAAATTGGGATATCACCGATGATTCGAATGCCTCTCTCATTCGCATAGGACTTCAGTGCTTCCCACTCACGGTAGAATTCATACTGTATCCATACATAGAAGTCTACTTCATGGCGATATTCTTCCTGATAGCGCTTCATAGCTTCTGGCTTTCTCATACGGATATCATCATCCCATTCTGAGAGAGCCACATCGTGGAAGGACTTCTTCACAGCCATATAGAGTGCATAGTCTTCTACCCAGTCTGCATTCTTCTGACGAAATGCTCTGACTTCCTGTACCGTATCAAATGGCAGCTTCTGAAATGCCTTACGGAGAAGCATAAAGCGATTCTCATAGAGCTTGCCATATTCAATTTTCTCCGGGTTATTGCCCATGTCTGCCATCTCGCACTCATGACGAGACAGTAGCTTCTGATCTACTAATTCATCCAAACTGATAAAGTAAGGATTACCTGCAAATGTTGAGAAGGACTGATAAGGAGAGTCTCCATAGGAGGTTGGTCCCAGTGGGAGAATCTGCCAATAGGTCTGTCCTGCATCTACTAAAAAGTCAACAAACTTATATGCTTCCTTTGAGAAGCATCCAATTCCATATTTTCCTGGAAGACTAAATACCGGAAATAAAATTCCACTACGTCTCATCTTCTTTTACCCTTTCACTGCTCCAGCCATAACGCCTTGAATAATATACTTCTGTGCTGCTATATAGAAAACTACAATTGGTAAAATGGCTAATAGTAACGCTGCCATCATTGCGCCCCAGTTGATTACACCATGGGACTGTCTCAAATACTGGATGGCAATTGGAATTGTCTTATAGGTATTAATATTCAGAACCAGAGATGGAAGTAAGTAGTCATTCCAGATCCACATCGCCTGCAGGATTGCAATGGTGATAGTGGTAGGTTTCATAATTGGAAATACTACCTGGAAGAAGGTCTGAAGTGGTGTGCAACCATCAATCATTGCTGCTTCCTCGATATCAATTGGCATCGACTTTACGAATCCCGTATACATGAATACAGATAGGCCTGCTCCGAATCCAAGGTAGACAATTACAATTCCCCAAGGAGTTGATAGATGTAACATATTGGAAAATTTACTCAGTGTGAACATTACCATCTGGAATGGAACAATCATAGAAAACAGGCAGAGTACATAGAAGAACTTGGTAAATCCTGTTTTCACTCTGGTAATAAAGTACGCACACATAGAGCAGCATAATACAATCAATGCAACAGATACTACCGTAATAAATAGGGAATAGATAAATGCATGCCAGAAGTCGGTCTGCTCAATTGCATTTCGAATATTGGTAAGAAGCATTCCCTCGCCCTTGGTTCGATTTATCGTTGCCATCGGCAACTGCTCTTTCCACTTTGTAAAGCCTGCCTTGAAAATAGACTGGGTAGACAGTCCAAATGGATTTGCGAAAATGTATGCATTGTTTTTACATGCATTGATGATAACTACGATAATTGGTGCAATCCATGCTAATGATAAGACAGCGAAAATAACTGTCAGCACATTCTGCCATGGCTTATATTTACGAATCTTCTTGGTGGATACAACTTCCTGTGCCATTACTGCTCTACCTCCTTTCTGGTTGTAAGCTTATTCTGCAGAACGGAGATTACTGCAACAATAATAAAGAAAATAACTGCCTTAGCCTGTCCGACGCCTTCCCAGCCGGTCTTACCGTAGAAGGTGTTATAGATATTCAGTGCAAGGAGTTCTGACTGATGTGCTGGATTACCGCCAGTCATTGCCAGGTTCTGGTCGAAGAGCTTGAAGCCATTGGTCAGAGTCAGGAATGTACAGATGGTAATGGTTGGCATCAGCATTGGGAGGATGACACTTTTCAGCATCTTCCAGCCGCTGGCACCATCGATTTTCGCTGCCTCAATGACATCGGTTGGGACGTTCTGCAAACCTGCGATATAGATGATCATCATATATCCAATCTGCTGCCAGCTTACTACGATAACCAGGCCCCAGAAGGCTGTCCATGGTGTAGACACAATTGTCTTATGATATCCCTGCAATACAGCATTAAAAATCATGAGCCAGATATAGGACAGGACAATTCCACCGATCAGATTTGGAAGGAAGAATGCGGTTCTGAAAAGATTGGTTCCACGAATTCCCTTGGTCAGTGCAAAAGCAATGGCAAAGGATACCACATTAATAATCAATACGGTTACCACTGTAAATAGTACGGTATACCATAAGCTATGTAAGAAAGAGGTGTCTAATTTACCGCCTACATAGAGTATCTTCTTATAATTTTCCAATCCCGTGAATTTAAAGTCTACAACCGTCGTAAAGTCGCAAAATGATAAGAAAATACCATATACGAATGGAATTAAAAAACCAATTGCGAAGGCGATCATAGTCGGGATCATAAAGATTGGAAAATACTTCTTCATTGCTTTTTCCATTTTATCATCGTCCTTTTCTACTAATCTGTCTTATGTGTTCCTCATGCAAAGATAAGTCCGTTCTTATCTTCTTCATACGTTGCTGATACTACTTTCCAGCAACAAAACAGGAGGGAAAGTTTTGCCTCCCCCTCCCGTGAATCTCAAATCTTATGTATTGAATGAGTGATGATTACTCCATCCATTCATGGATTCGAAATGAATTATTCATTTGCAAGCTTCCACTGAGTAGCCCAGCCATCAACGAATGCTGTCTTAACGCCATCCCAGCTTCCAGAACCATCTGTGTAAGCGGTCAGTGCAGATACAACATCCTTTCTCCAATCATCTACATTAGGAGTAGCGTTGAATGCCCACTGAACCGTCTCTTTACCATCAGCCATCATCTTAGTAGCAACCTTAGCAAAGCCGTTCTTAGTCTCATACTTGCCAGTGAAGGTATCAAATGGGCAAGTCAGACCCATTGTATTCGTCATTGCATCACGACCATCATCAGAAGTAATTACCCACTCAAGGAAGTCAAGGGTTGCCTTCTGGTCCTTCTTAGAAGCCTTAGCATTTACTGCCCAGTGGTTCTCAGTTCCACAAGCAAGACCCTCATTCGCATCATCGATACCCATGTAGATAGGCATCATAGATACGTCCTTATCAGTTAAAACGTAACCGTTATCTGCTCCGTTGGTTACAAGGTTTGCATATTCCCAGTCACCATTCTGATAGAAAACAGCCTGTCCCATACCGAATTCCTGCTCAGCATTGAAGGAACCAGAAGTAAGTGTTCCCTTATCAGCTGCAGAATCATTTACATACATATCCCAGATAGCCTTGTAGTTATCCAAGTACTTACCAGTGATTGTAGCCTCACCAGCAGTCGTATCTGTCACTCCGTCATCCTTAAACTCATAGTATAGTGGCATATTAGCAAGGTGTCCAGAGAATCTCCAAGAGGAACCATCATCCAGGCCAGCTGATGCGAATGCTTCCGTCAGGTTCTCACAGCCAGGCTGCTTCTTTAATTCCTCAACACGCTTCTGGATATCATCAGCAACAGCAATCAGAGTTGCCTGATCCTTAATGTCATCTACGCTAGAGATCTTAGCTCCATCCAGCTTAGTGTAAGCTTCAAGCATTGTCTTGTTATAGATTAAGCCGAAGCTCTCGAAACAGTTTGCTACAGCGGCAACCTTATCATTGTAATTAACTACCAGAGACTTATCTGTCAGGTGCTTGTAGATAGCAGAATCCTTCAGGTCAACAGTGTAATCATCCCAGGTCTTAGCAGCTGCAGCGTTACCAATATTGAAAATAGTAGGTGCATTAGACTTAGCCATCTCAGACTTTAATGTGTCATTGTACTTACCATCTGCTGCTGTGAGGACCTTAACCTCAACTCCTTTTTCGTCCTGGTACTTCTTAGCCAGATTCTGCCAAGCCTTATCTGTCTCAGGCTTGAAGTTTAAGAGATATACCTTACCCTTTTTTGGATCAACCTTCTTACCAGATGCCCCACATCCAGCGAATGCTGTAACTGCAGTTGTAGCGAGAAGTACGCCAGTGATCAATTTCTTTTTCATAAATACCCTCCAATCATGAAAAATCATTTCTCGAACGTCCCAAGCTGCGTTTTGAATTCCTTTTGGATTCCTTGGAAACGTTCCCTATACGAGGATATTATCATGCGTTGGTAACGTTTTCAATGCCTTTTTATGCTTTGGAAACGTTTTCGTAAAACCCTAACAATTTTCCTCCTGCATTTTTGTGCAAATAGTAAGAGCGGCACCGAATTTCATCGATGCCGCCCCAATTGTCATAGGGAAATGTAAACCATGCTGTGGTCTGCATTTCTATATAAAGTTTCCATAATATCGTCGTATGATATGCCCTTAATCCAAATCCAAGTCTCCACCCTCTTTACGGCTCCTTCGCCTGTGGAATTAGCTTCTGAAATACTCTTTCAATAATCTTAACCCCAAGCCATGCGATCACAGCTGGCATGATTACGATGAAAAATGGAGATACACGAATCACCACTTCATAGGCTCCGATTAGAATCACCAGCATCAGTAAGGACCAGCCGATATTACTGATGAAAATCAAAAGTGCATTCTTCACTGCAGTGAATGCGGTGTCCTCGAAGCGTGAAATGTAGGCGAAGGTGTAGCCCTGCCATACCATAACCCACAGGAGAAGGAAGGCATTGAGATAAAACAGAATCATGTAGAGCTGACCTCTTGGGATGAAGGCTCCGATAATTAACTGATCCAGGAATAGAACTACAAAGATTAGTAATTCAATCAGCCAGGCAATGGTGGACTCCTTGAAATTATTCTTAAAGGATGTCATGAAAGTCTTCACCACATAACCTCTTCCCTCATCTAACACCCGGCGTACAGAATCGTACAGGGCAGTTGTGGCTGCACCTGCGGTCACAACTGGCACACAGAAAACAAACCACAGGAGGCTTAGGATAAATACATCTACAAGATGAGACAGAAAAGTCTGAAAAGGTCCTTCAAAAGAAAAAAATCCGTTTCTCATATCACTTCAACTCCTACTAAGCTGTAAAAACTATCTCACCAAGTGTACCATTTGTCCTGGCATCCGAAAAGCCTCTATTCCTTAGAACTGTGCGGACAAAGGATATTTATCTGTCAGAGTCTTCACAATGGATCTCGCCTCTTCGATTCCTGCATCTCCCTTCAGGACAACCTTAGAAATCGCCTCAGCTACCTGATCAAAGTCCTCTGTTTTCAGGCCACGAGTGGTTGCTGCAGGTGTTCCTAAGCGGATTCCTGATGTGACAAATGGGCTCTTTGGATCATTTGGAATGGTGTTCTTATTCGCAGTGATGTGTGCTGCATCTAACTGCTTCTCTACTTCCTTACCTGTCTTATCCTGTGGTGTCAGGTCTAAAAGCATCAAGTGGTTATCGGTTCCGCCAGACACAATAGACAGGCCACGATTCATCAGGCCCTTTGACAGTGCCTGGGCATTATCGATGATATTCTGTCCATAGACTTTGAATTCTGGAGACAGGGCTTCCTTGAAGCAAACTGCCTTGGCAGCAATGACATGCATGAGGGGTCCACCCTGTACCCCTGGGAATACTGCCTTATTGAAATTATACTTTTCATTAGCAGCTGCTGTAGACATAATCAATCCACCACGTGGTCCTCTCAGAGTCTTATGTGTGGTTGTGGTAACAATGTCTGCATATGGTACCGGGCTCTGGTGTAAGCCGGCAGCAACAAGTCCTGCAATATGGGCCATATCCACCATGAGAACTGCACCCACTTCATCTGCGATTTCTCTAAACTTCTTAAAATCGATGGCACGGGCATAGGCAGATGCGCCTGCAATGATCATCTTTGGTTTACATTCCTTCGCTATGCGAAGCACCTCATCATAATCAAGGAAGCCATCATCTGTAACACCATAAGGTACACACTTAAAGTACTTACCAGAGAAATTCACTGGTGAGCCATGGGTTAAGTGGCCGCCATGATCTAAGCTCATACCCATAAAGGTATCTCCCGGCTCTAATACAGCCATCTCAACTGCCATATTGGCCTGGGCACCAGAATGAGGCTGGACATTGACATACTCGCATCCAAAGAGTTTCTTGGCACGCTCACGAGCCAGATTCTCTACGATATCCACGTCTTCACAGCCACCGTAGTAACGCTTTCCAGGATATCCCTCTGCATACTTATTGGTGAGAATAGATCCCATGGCAGACATCACTGCTGGGCTTACCCAGTTTTCAGATGCAATCAGCTCAATGTGCTGTGACTGACGGTCGAATTCCTTACGGATTGCTTCAGCGATCTCAGGATCCTGGGCCATGATGTCATCAAATGTGTACATACTTTTTCTCCTTTACTTCTTCCTTATCTTTTTCCTTATCTTCTATTCGAATGGGTAGCGAACCCCCATTTGCATACGAATGGCATCCATAAGTTCCATCATATGGACAGTCTCCTTGTGAGGCATCTCTGGACACTCCAATCTGCCCTCCTCAATGGTGCGATGCATGGAGCGAATCTGATACTCATATCCTGAGATCTGCTGTGGTGCGTCATAGGTTGCCTTCACCTGACGGGACAGGTCAAATACAGTAATGTGATGTGGATTATTGATATTATCCACCACCAGATAGCCCTCGTCTCCATATACGATTCCCTGGCGATCTGACATAACACGGGTTCCTGCTGTTAAGACAGCCATCCTACCATCCTTATAGTGGAGAGTGATGCTATCACTTTCATCCACACCAGTCTCCCCCATGGTGCAGGAGGCCTGTACCCGGTCAGGATGACCGAATACCATCTCTGCGAAGTTCAAGGTATAGACACCTACATCTAGAAGAGCTCCGCCGGCAAGTTCTGGATTATGAATTCTCTCATTGTCCCAGATATTATAAGACAGGTTCGCTGTCAGGGTTCTCGGTTCGCCAATCTCACCAGACTCGATAATATCCTGGATGGTCTGTCGAATTGGCATATAGCGTGTCCAGATGGCTTCTGTCACAGGTACCTTTTTTAGATTGGCAATCATCAGCGCCTTTCTGGCCTGATCCGCATTGGCTGTAAATGCTTTCTCACATAGAACTGGCTTATTGTATTTTAAGCAAAGGAGAATCTGGGCATAGTGACAGGAATGAGGAGTCGCTATATAGACCAAGTCAACACCACTATCCCGAAGTAAATTCTCGTAGCCAGTATAGGCCTTATGAATTCCGAAGCGAGCAGCGAAGGATGTAGCCTTCATCTCATCACGAGAAGCAACGGCGTAGAGAGCCACATCTTCTCCTGCGATATTCATCTGTCGAATGGTCTCTGCCATGGTTGCTGCAATATTACCAGCACCTAATATTCCTATATTCATATCCCGCCTCCTACGCTAGGTTGATTTCGCATTTGATTTTAGTATAACCTATTTTTCCCTCGAGCAACTTATTAATTCTACAAATCTCATTCTGTATCTATAGGAATATAAAATATCTATAGGAATAAAAACAGCCCTACACAGAACGTGTAGAGCCATTCTCATTTCTTTTCTTTTTCGAATCAAATGAACCTAATGATTAGAAGTGTCCATACGTAACTCTTCGGTCATCAAGCCATCATTCATCCTACTTAGAAGACTACTTAGAAGACTTCTTACTAGACTTCTTATTTACTGGTGCCTTATCACGAAGATGCATCATGAACCAGAGCTCTGTTGCGATACAGATACTAGAGTATGTACCGCAGAGGATGCCCACAGTCAGTGGAAGTGCGAATTCACGGATCGATGCAACACCGAAGATCAAGAGCATGATTGTCATTACAGCAGTGGTGAAGGATGTAGACATAGAACGTGTCAATGTATCTGTAATAGACTTATTAGACAGAGCCTTCAATGTCTCTGGGTTACGCTTATCCTTAGGCAGATTCTCTAAGTTCTCACGGATACGGTCGAAGATAACGATGGTATCGTTGATGGAATAACCGATAATCGTCAGGATACAAGCAATGAATGTAGATCCAACTGACAAACGGAATACTGCATATACAGCAAGTGTTACCAGTACGTCATGTGCCAGAGCGATGACAGCAGCGCCACCGAATCTTACATCACGGAATCTGAACCAGATGTAGATCAGCATCAGGATAACTGCCACGATGACAGCAATGAGAGAAGTACGTCTCATCTCTCCTGAGATGGTAGAACTAATATTCTCAGATGTGATGCTTGATTCCTTAACACCCAACTTATCCTTCAGGAGAGCATTTAACTGTTCACGCTCCTTCAGGCTTAATGTACGAGTCTTTAAAAGTACTGCATGGTCTGTAGACAGAACCTGTGCCTGTACATCAGCATCTTCAGTAATCTGTCTGAAGAGAGGAGAGATCTCCTTCTCTACCTGAGCCAGAGTGTAGTCCTTATCAACAGCGATTGTTGTAGAAGTACCACCAGAGAACTCCAAGCTGTAATTCAGCGCCTTCTTGGTAGTTACCTTGTATGCAACCATTCCAATGATACCAGCTGCGATGAGTGCAAGAGAAACGGTAAAGAAGATCACTCTCTTCTCAATGAACTTCTTCGCATCACCCAGAACCTTCTTACCGTAGAACTTCTCATTACGAACACCAATTGCATAGAAAGAGCGAACCAGTGTCTTAGAGATAAACAGTGCTGTGAACATAGACAGTACGACACCAAGTGCAAGGGTAATTGCGAAGCCCTTAACAGTACCAGTACCAATCAGTCCAAGTACAGCTGCTGCAATCAGTGTGGTTACATTACCATCGATGATGGCTGACAGAGCCTTATGGAAACCAGCCTCAATTGCGGATGCAACTGTATGACCAGTTCCGATCTCTTCCTTGATACGAGCGAAGATAATCGAATTGGCATCAACCGCCATACCAATAGAAAGGATAATACCTGCAATACCAGGAAGTGTCAGTGTAATATCAAACTGATCCAGAATTGCAATGATAAGCTCTGTATACAGTGCAAGTGTAATAGATGCACTGACACCAAGCATACGATATGCAATCATAAGGAAGATCATGATGATGATCAGACCAACACCAGCTGCAATCAGGGAAGTCTTCAGCGCATTGCCACCTAAGGAAGCAGATACGACCTGAGAGGATACTTCCTTCAGATTCAGCTTCAGTCCACCGATTCGGATATAAGAAGCTAACTGCTTTGCATCCTCGATAGACATAGAACCATTATTACCAGAGATCTCACAGCTACCGCCGGTAATTGGCTCATTAACACTTGGTACAGATACGAACTTACCATCATAGTAGATACCGATGCTCTGTTTGCTTGCTGCTGCAGTTGTTGTAGCCTCACCGAACTTTGTCGCACCGCTCTTCTTGAAGGTTACGCTAACAGCAGGCTCATTATTACTCGTTGTAGAATCCTGCTTGTAACCAGCCTTAGCAGTCTTGACATCCGTACCAGTCAGGATGACATCGCCACTTTCAATCAGACCCTCAATGGTCTTGCCTTCAGCTAATACATATGCCTTCTTGGTTGAGTCATAGGTATAGTTCTCAGAACCATTGGCATCCTGCTGACGGATGAAATACAGATTACCAGGTGTTCCCAGTTCATCTAAGATTGCATTTGCATCTTTTACACCAGGGATCTCAACGCCGATACGGTTGTCACCGATCTTGTAGACATTGGCCTCTGTTGTAGATGCCTTATCAGATAAGTCATTCTCAATACGGGACTGTAACTTCTGGATGGTATCTTCCATGTCCTGTGTACTTGGGTGTGCCTTGTCTGCCTCATAAGTAATAGATACACCGCCGGCCAGATCCAGACCAAGCTTCAGTCCTTTTTGATTTCCTTTGATGGTATTTGTTAATACACCAGATGTGTACCACCCCAGGAATCCGATGATTACGGCAAGAATCACAAGGACTAGGATTCCTGTCTTTTTCTTCATCCGCTTCATTTCTTCTTTTACCTCTCCTACATCTTAATCTTTATTATTTCAAAGGAAGACCATTAGCAAGGTAACTTCTCTGGCTGAGCCAGTGTGTTATCGCTATCTGCTTCCTCATCCATCTCTGCTTCTGCAGCCTTAATCATAATTGCGCACTCAACACGCTTACGCTGGAGCTCACAACCGATCTTGTAATTGCCCTTGATGTCGCCGTCGAAATTGTATGCATTGGCCTGGCAACCACCAGAACAATAGAAGCGAGCAAAACAGTCACGGCATGCAGGTTTCGCATAAACATTACAGCACTTGAACTCATCGCGAAGTGCTTCATTCTTAACGCCATGCCATACATCACCCATCAAAAACTCTGTATTACCAACGAACTGGTGGCAAGGATACAGCTCACCAGAAGGTGTAACTGCTAAGTACTCTGTTCCTGATCCACATCCAGACAGTCTCTTATAGACACAAGGGCCACCCTCTAAGTCAATCATGAAATGGAAGAAATTAAATTCCTTATCTGTATTGTGACGCTTCACCATCTCTGCTGCTAACTTATCGTACTCAGCGAACAGTGTTGGCAGATCCTCTTCCCGAAGTGCGTAGTCTGCATCATTAGGTGCAACTACAGGCTCAACAGAAATCTGCTTGAAGCCCTCGTCTGCAAGACGAAGCACATCCTGTGAGAAGTCTAGGTTGTAGTGGGTAAAGGTTCCTCGTGCATAGTACTTATCCTGATTTCTAGAATCAGCAAACTTCTTAAACTTAGGAAGAATAATATCGTAAGCACTCTTACCATTTCTGGTAGGACGCATCATGTCATTGACTTCCTTACGTCCATCGATGGACAGAACCACATTGCCCATTTCCTTATTACAGAACTCCATGATCTCATCATTTAAAAGGAGACCATTGGTGGTTAATGTGAAACGGAACTTCTTATTGTGTGCTGCTTCCTGAGAGCGACCGTACTGAACCAGCTGCTTTACAACATCCCAGTTCATGGTAGGCTCACCACCGAAGAAGTCAACTTCCAGATTTACACGATTGCCAGAATTGGCAATGAGGAAGTCTAAGGCCTGCTTACCTACTTCGTAGGACATAAGCTCTGCCTTCTTACCGTGGTACATGCCCTCTTCTGCGAAGCAATACTTACAAGACAGATTACAGTCATGTGCGATATGTAAGCACAGTGCCTTTACAACATTTGGGCGCTTGGTAAAATCTTCCACCTTATCCTTATAGATATCATTGGTGAATAGTGCACCATCATCTACTAGTCCCTGCACCTCATCATATGCTTCAAAGATTTCAGCCTTTGTGGCATTTGGGTACTTCTCCTGGAGGAGATCTGCGATCTCACTCTTCTTATGCTCGCTATAGAGAGCAATTAAGTCATAGGTAATGTCATCAACGACGTGAATCGCTCCACTATCGATATCCATTACGATGTTATATCCATTATTTTTGTACTGATGAATCACGGGTACAAAATCCTTCCTAAAAAAATCACAAAAAGAAAAAGGACCGCACAATGCGGCCCTCTGCTTTTCCATACCAACAAAGCCTGTCCTATCGGACAAGCCTGTTCTCAGAAAATCATTAGTTCTTGTGCTCGCAGCTCTGATTACCTACTGTGCAGCTTGTCTTACAAGCGGACTGGCAGGATGTCTGGCACTCGCCACAACCACCGGTCTTAATGGTATTCTGAAGTCTCTTGGTATTTAATGTCTTCACATGCTTCATGATAATTCTCCCTTCTCATGTAGTCAGTTCCGAACTTCGTTCTGAACTGAAATCCTAAGAATTATAGCATACTAATAGATATGATGTCAAAATCTTACCATGTATTTTCCGCCCTATCTTGGGTCTAAATACAGGACAATTTACTGACTTGTTTCCGTACTCGTTTCTGTACTTTTCTCTGCTGTCTCGACAGTCACCTTTGCCTTATCCACGCAGAAGTTACAAGCCTTCTGATCCACATACATCTTCTTCAGATACTTTTCACCAGCATCCTCTGTGGCAGCAAGAAGCTTATAGAGTTCCTTCTTCTTGGTGACATTATTGTTGTCCATCAGGTTCTTCACGTACTTGTCATAGCCCTTCTGATCGAACTTGATATTCTCCTTTTCAGCTACAGCCTCAAGAGCCATCTCTAGCTGGAGATTCTCCTTCAGAGTTGCCTTCACCTGGGACTCAAACTGTGCCTTGGTCATATTGTAGTTCTGAGACAGATAATCCTCTAGGGAAGTGCCATCCTTCAAGTACTGTTTCTTGAAGCGAGTCTCATACTCCTCTAAGCGCATCTTCAGCATATCCTTAGGGAACTTAATCTTAGCATTCTTAACAAGCTGCTTCGTAACTGCCTCACGAATATCTGCAGTCTTACTGCTCTCTGCACGTTCACGGGCGCTTTCCTTCAGTTCATCTACAGAGTTCAGGTTGAAGTTCTGCTTCACATACTCATCGGTAAGGGTATCTATGCTACTCTTTTTTGCGATGTAATTCACAGTGAAGGTGAATACAACTTCCTTACCAGCCAGATTCGTACTCTGATAATCAGCTGGGAAGGTCACATTACAGTCTACGGTGCTACCAACCTTCGCCCCAACCAGTCCATCGGTGAATCCTGGCACAAAGCTTGTGCTACCATCTGCCATACTATTATTCCCAACATCCAGTGTCTGATCTGTTGCAGTGCCACCATCAAATGCAGTGCCATCTAATTTACCTACATAGTCTACATTCACAATGGAGTCCTTCTGTACAATGGTCTGGCTCTCATCCTTAGCGTAGGAACCAGCAGACTGAATCATGCTAGCCAGAGCAGTCTCTGTGGAGTAGTCACCAGTAACAGTCACTTCCAAGCCCTTATACTTTCCCAGAGTCACATAGTCGCTTACCTTATAGTCGATATCCATGCTGGTCTTTGGCTTACCGCAGGCCATCATACTTACTGCCATAAGAGCCGCCAGTCCGCCTGCTACCGTACGCTTCATTTTCATTATCTTCTCCCTTACTTTTACCTTATAGTCCACTCCAATCGCATCCCACTTACAGGCAGCCATTCAAGTGTTTTTTCATATCTATTAGAAAATATAAACCAATCCTAGGTTTCCGTAAAGAATTTCCAGCAGATTCATCCTATTATCCACAAGAAAAATGTGGGGAGAAATCATGATATTTCCCACGCTTCGCATTGCAATTTTCCCAGGCATTTGATAAGATTACAAAAGACTTTTTAGAAAATTTGGAGGGTTATCATGCCAGGTTATGTAATTGTAATTCTGATTATCACAGCGATTATGGTCGCAACCACCATTGTCCTCTACTTCCTTGGTAAGAAGGCTGATAAGAAGCGCGCCGAGCAGGAACAGGAAATCAAGGCTGCACAGCAGCAGACAACCATGCTGATTATTGACAAGAAGAAGGTGAAACTTAAGAATTCTGGTCTTCCAGAGCAGGTGATTGCATCCACCCCTTGGTATGCAAAGCGTGCAAAGCTTCCTGTTGTCAAGGCGAAGGTTGGTCCTAAGGTTGTTACCTTAATTGCCGCTGCTGAGATCTACGAGGATATCCCAGTGAAGAAAGAGGTGAAGGCAACTGTATCTGGTCTCTATATCACTGGTGTAAAGGGTCTTCATGGTAAGATTGAGCACAAGCCTCATAAGAAGACATTCCGTGAGAAGATGATGGATAAGCTAAATGCGAGTCGCTAATCCGGCATTTCTCAACTATCAATTTCATAGGTAATAGAAGAAGCTGCGAAGGATTCTGATATCATTCCGATATGATTCCCTTCACAGCTTCTTTTTTCGCTCTAGTCAAGACTCACTCTAGTCAAGACTCACTCTAGTCAAGACTCGCTCGCGAGTCTTGCGCCCCGGTCCTTGGCGCGGTCTACATTATCCCATGGTCTTAACAATCATACGAACCTTATGACGGCCCAGGTCCATGCCATGGGTAGACAGGCGATAGGAGAGTCGGATGCGTAGCTCCTGGTCTACCTCAAGTACAGACACCCTGGTCTCAGAGATCTCCATAGGAATCACTCCATGGGCCGTGGGATATGGACAGTGGGTTTTGACCCCTGACTCAAAGGGCATGGTATACTCTGCCCCATCTCGCCAGGTATGGATCTCTGCACTGGTTCCTGTGATTTTCACCAGGGTGCGCACACCATCTGTCTCGTAGCGGAGAAAGGTCCGCCCCTTATTCTCATAGCGAGTCCCCTGATACTCCATCTTCTGGATATCCTGTTCTCCACCGAGATCTGTTTCTGATTTGTCGGAAATGAAGACCGATCGTCTCTCTACTGTATTATGCATTTTCCTCCTGCTCGCGGATTACCTCGCGGACACCTTCCATCTGATTCTCCAAATGGGTATGCATGACTCCCTTAACATATTTCTTATCATGACGACGCAAGCCATCCATAATACGTGCATGCTCCTGAACCAGCTGCTCATAGTCTGCATTATCCTTGACATATTCATAGCGGTAGCGATACATCTGCTCACGGAGATTCAAAACGATATTCACAAGCTTTGGATTATCGGTTGCACGATAGATCACATCGTGGAACTTCTCATCAGTCTGGACGATTTCACGGACGTCACCGCTCTTAACCGCATCCTCAAATGCAGCCATAGCATCTTCGAGATCCTGGTAGCCTGTCTCTGTGATCTTCTCACAAGCCTTGCTAACTGCCAGCTCGTCTAAGGCATCACGTACCTCAAGCACATCCTCTAGGTCCTTCTCAGTCATGGATGCAACCTGAGCTCCCTTTCTAGGGATGGTTACAGCCAAGCCTTCCTGCTCTAGCATACGGATCGCCTCACGGATTGGTGTGCGGCTTACACCTAGCTTCTCTGCTAAGTGCATCTCCATCAGTCTCTCGCCTGGTTTTAACTCCCCCTTCAGAATGGCATCTCTCAGTGTATGAAAGACAACATCACGAAGTGGCAGGAAGGCGTCCATATTCAGTGTCAATTCATCTGTCATATTACTTCTCCTTTTAATTCCAAGTGGCCTCAGTAAAGTGAGCCATAAATATTTCAAATCCAGGATACTGAAGAGATAAGTGATCATATGCTGCCTTGCAGCGCTCTTCTGTATCGAATAAACCAAAAACAGTTGGACCAGAACCACTCATCATGGAACCATAGGCACCATTCTTACGAAGAGCAACTTCTAGTTCATTGATAATTGGATGCTTCGGTGCTGTAACCTGCTCAAGTACATTTTTCATGTGCTCAGCGAAGGAATGCATCTGTCCATCCATTGCTTTATTAATTAGCAGTTCTGTATCGGGGTGGTCTACATTATCACAAGAATCATATGCCTCGTAGACTTCCTTCGTACTTACTCCCACTGGAGGCTTCATTAGAAGCACATGGGTTCTCGGCATCCCCTGGATCGGAGTTAGAATCTCTCCGATTCCCTCACATAACATGCCACCGCCAGTGAGACAATAGGGCACATCAGCGCCAAGCTTCACTGCGATCTCTTCTAATTCCCTGGTCTTGGTCTCGATTCCCTCAAGGGTCTCTAGTGCACGGATAACAGCTGCTGCATCTGCAGAGCCACCTGCGAGACCTGCTGCCATCGGGATCTTCTTCTCCAAATGGATGTGATAGTTACCTGTGAGATGAAAGTGCTCCTTCATGCGGCGGAGTGCCTTCATACAGAGATTACTGTCATCGATCTCTAGCCCTTTCATGCTGCAGGTCATGTAGTCTGCTTCCCGGCAACGACTCAGGGTAACTCGATCATAGAGGGAGATGGTCTGCATCAGCATATTCACCAGATGATAGCCATCGGCTCTCTGACCTGTAATATCTAAATAGAGATTAATCTTCGCAGGTACATCATAGGATATCTCGGAAGTATTATGATTCGTCATGATCCAATCCTCTTCTTGTACATGGTCAGTTTTTTGTATACATCGATTGTATTCTAACACGAACAATCCAGATTCGCAACTCTCTGTTAGTTGATGCGAACCTTTGCAGGATTTCAGGGTGAATTTGCAAATGGAAGGGGATGAAGGGGGTGATTCTATGGAGGCAGGATATCTGTATGCAAGCATCCATTCCCTTGCCGGTCTTCTTCAGTCTGATAAGTGAATAGCCATTATATGTATTTGATGTGAGTCCTATATGATCGGAAATTCGGTGTGTATCACCCAAATTCGTATTTCCAAGCAAATAAGGTGAAACAAATTTAAAACACGATTTAAATCTCGCAGGTTCATTTTGTATGTGTCATCCAAATTCGGCAGACCGCCTCAAAAAGGCGAAATCCAAATCAACGCATGAGGATTTTAAATAAAAAATGATGGACTTGGAGGCGTAAGTACCGGCATGCGTTCGCCTTTTTACCACTCATATTTCAAATTGAGCGAAACAGACTTTTTGAAAAGCTTGTTCTCGCGGCCATGTTGGGCTAGAGTTCGCCTTTTACCGACGCGCCAGCCATTCTGGGCGAAACATCAAGGAAAACTCCACTGCACCGCCTCAATAGAAAATTCCAACGCACCGCTTCAATAACAAATCCCAATGCACTGCTTCAATTAAACAAGTCCCAACGTATATCTCAGCATAAACTCACTCTAAAAAACATAAAAAGGGGGCTGTGAAAAAATGATTATCTCATTTTTTCACAGCCCCTCGGTCAATTCTTTTCTTCAGATCACATGAATCGGCATCTGATCTACTCATCCATTGTATATCATTATGTAAAGCATTCTCCTTATCAAGTCTCCAAATGGAGGTCGATGAAAGGAATGGCATCCTCTTCAAAGTGAATCTGCTGGTAGTCGTCACTAGCCTCGCCTGGCAAACTGGTTGAGAAGATCGGCCTCGTCCTCCTCCACTGGAGGCTTACCACTTGGCTCCCATGCTTCTGGCACCGGGTCTCCCTGATCCTTCTTCGCCTGAAGGATTGCTTCATTCAGTGACAGCATCTTGGCATCCAGCATAGAAACAATGCTAGAACACTCTCTTAGGTCTCGGCTAATATACTCTGGCGCATTGCCCTCGAACTTATAGTAGATCTTATGCTCAAGGGATGCCCAGAAGTCCATTGCTATTGTACGAATCTGGATCTCGACCTTGGTATCTACCACTCTGTCGGACAGGAAAATAGGAATGGTTACAATCATATGGTAAGACTTATAACCAGATTCCTTCGGTGACTTAATATAATCCTTAATGGAGAGAATCTTGATATCATTCTGATTGGTAATCATCTCAGCGATACGATAGATATCTGAGGTGAAGGAACAGACAATACGGATACCAGCCACGTCATTAATGTACTTCACCATATTCTCTATGGATGTCTCATACCCGTAGCGCTTCAGCTTCTTAACGATGCTCTCTGGCTTCTTAATTCTCTTCTTAACGTATTCGATTGGGTTGTACTGGTGGATGTGCTGGAACTCATCATTTAAGACTTCAATCTTCGTTCCAATCTCCTTCAAAGCCGAATTATATAAAAGCATGAAGGAGTTCCAGGACTCGACGCCCTCACTCATATATTCCTCTGCATTCATTTCATACCTCCAAAGTCCGTTCATTCAGTAACTCCAACTGGCAATTTCCCCTCCCAGAAGAGCACGAAAAAATCTATCATCATTATAGCACTTCTACCAGAAATCCTCTTCTAGAATCTGGATCTCTAAATAATCGAAGTCGATCTCATCCTGGAAGTTATCCTTGGTAAATCGTGTTGCAGAGCGTTTCTTGAACTCCTTCACATTGGATTCTAACCAGATGGGATGGGCTAAGTCGAATGCCTGACACACTTCGTCCATAGCCTTGAAAATCTTATGGGTACGGGTATCCTCTTCGTGGAGTTCCACAGTAAGGTCCCGCAGTATGTGGTTTTCTTTCCACTCCTTAAACCAAATTCGCAAAGTCGAATCTCCTTATTTCTATTAGTCTTTATCGTATGATGTCCTACTGATTCCGTCTCTGACGGTTGGCCTCATACATGAGGATTCCTGCAGACATGGCTGCATTGAGAGACTCTAACTGTCCCCCCATTGGGATACGGATTCTCTGATCTGCCAGTTCCGCAGTCTCCTTCTTTAGACCATTTCCTTCATTCCCGATGAGGAAGCCACTTGGAGAAATGTAAACCGGCTCGTCATATGGGACACTGCCATCTAACCATGCAGCGTAGAGAGAAATCCCCTCCGCCTGAAGCTTCTCCAAAGTGGGATGCCAGTCTTCCATGGACTCTACCTGGTAAAAAGGCATGCGGAATAGGCTTCCCATAGTAGAACGAACCACCTTAGGCTGAAATGGATCTGCGCATCCAGGGCTTAGAATGATACCTGTCACCCCAGCACCCTCTGCAGTACGAAACATGGTTCCTAAGTTGCCTGGGTCCTGTACATCCTCTGGGATGAGGAGAAGTGGTGTCGTTTCCTCTGCTGGATCCTTTGAGTCAAAATTCTTCATTTCACCATGGCATGATCCATAGATTACATCCTCGAAAGAATACTTTGGCATACTTGTCACTGCCAGAATTCCCTGGGGATGCTCTGTGTCTGCCATACGTCCCATGACTTCATCTGATACCAGATAGACCTCTGTAGATCCCATTCGAACCATATCCTGGCTTGGTAACTGACGGAATGCATCCTGAGCTTTCATGAGAGATCCAACTACATCCGAAAAGTACTCCTCTGCCTCACTTCTCTTCTCTGCATCGCTGTAAAAGCTCTCACTGATATAGAGAGAACGCAGCATTTCGATTGGAGTCTCAAGTACCATACGAATGCCCTCTGATACAAATGCCTGGGCAGCAGAACGGGCCTTCTTCTTTTTTTCAAGTTGGTTTACATTTTTGATATGGCTACTCTTGATGCTGGTTATCATATGATCTCCTAGTCGCAAAAAAATCCCGGAAGAATGGCCGATGCAACTCTCCCGGGAAGAATAATCATTCTGTCATGAGTATATCGAATTAGATGTTCGCAAGAGTCTTGCAGATGCTTAACTGATACTCATCCATAGACTTCTGCATTGCAAGAGCCTCATCCAGATCAGTGTGGATGTACTGGCCATTGCGAACACCGATAACACGCTGCTGGGCACCCTCAAGGAGAAGGTCAACTGCCATTGCACCCATAGTAGATGCATATACACGGTCACGAGCTGTAGGTGATCCACCACGCTGCATATGACCAAGGATCGTTGCACGTGTCTCGATACCAGTAGCAGCCTCGATACGCTTAGCCATAGAAGAAGAATGGCCGATACCCTCTGCATTGATGATCAGGTGATGCTGCTTACCCTTCTTACGTCCCTCGATGATGTGGTTAACAATCTCCTGCTCATCGAAGTTGTAGTGCTCAGGAAGAAGTACATCCTCAGCACCGTTAGCGATACCACACCACAGAGCGATGTAGCCGGCGCCACGTCCCATAACCTCTACGATAGAGCAACGCTCATGAGAAGTAGAAGTATCACGGATCTTATCGATTGCCTCCATGGCTGTGTTAACAGCAGTATCGAAACCGATTGTGTAATCAGTAGAAGCAATATCCAGGTCGATGGTACCTGGCATAGAAATTGTATTGATGTCATGGTTACGAAGGTTACGAGCACCCTTATAGGAACCGTCACCACCGATGACTACTACAGCATCGATATTGTGCTTACGGCAGATGTCAGCAGCCTTCTGCTGATACTCTTCCTGTAAGAACTCTAAGCAGCGTGCAGTCTGGAGGATTGTACCACCACGAGAGATAATATCAGATACGCTGTGAGCATCCATAGGAGTGATCTCCTCATCCAGAAGTCCTGCATAACCTCTGTGGATACCAACAATCTCAATTCCCTTAGAGAGAGCCTGACGAACAACTGCACGGATTGCAGCATTCATTCCAGGTGCATCTCCACCACTGGTAAGTACGGCAATTTTCTTAACTTTCTCTGCCATAATCATTTCCTCCAATCAAAACATATCAATTCAAATCGTTATAATTTTCACACGGTAATTATTCTAATACCGTTTTCGGCCAAATTCAACCAGCTTTTCTACAGATTTTACATTATTTTCTCCAAATTCCTGTCGGAGCATGGCCATGGTCTCACTTGCGTTTCTAAGGGAATACCTGCCGTGGTACTGTAAAATGTTCTGTCCACGGGGCTGATCTCTGAAGTAAACCAGCAGTAGATCCCTGCCTTCCGGGTCTACTGGGATGTCATCCAGGATGCCTCTTACCTGGTCGAATTCCGCCTTCCTCTCGAACTGGATCCACACCTGTATAGGTAATTCATCGAAGCCGCACATCTCCTCTGCTAAGAGACCAGAGTCCTCTCCGTCCTTGGTAGATACTTTTCCGTAAATGTAGACCTTCTCGTCCATTTCCATCAAATGACGATTTTTTTCGAAGATTCGTGGGAAGACAGTGACTTCCACAGAGCCAGCTAAGTCCTCTATGGTAATGAAGGCCATCATCTGTCCCTTTTTGGTAGTAATGGTCTTCATGGCAGTTATCATGCCAGCAATGGTGACATACTGTCCATCAGTTAAGAGAAGTGCATCCTCGTCTGCCCCTTCTTCTCTCTTGAATTCAAAGGAATGTGCAGTCACAATCTGCTTCATGGTTGCCACATAGTCATCCAATGGATGGCCACTGATATAGATCCCCAGGACATCCTTCTCATTCTGCAGGAGATCTGCTCTAGAGAATTCATCCACATCAGGCATCACAGCCTCTGCCTCTTCCTTCTCCTTTTGCTTGATTGCTTCCTTCTGGGAGTCATCGATCATATCAAAGAAGCTTAACTGGCCTTCGATATTATTCTTACTAGAACCCTTCAGAGACTTGGTGATGTCATCTACCAGTTTTGGATAGACCATTATCATCTGACGGCGATTGGCGCCCAGTCCGTCTAAGGCACCTGCCTTAATCAGATTCTCGATGGCGCGCTTATTCACCCTGCCCTCATCCGACTCTGTCATCCGTCGGATGAAGTCATAGAGAGAGAGGTATGGACCATTCTCCACCCGGTCTAGAATGATCTGATCAACTACCGGCACACCTAAGCCCTTAATGGCATAGAGTCCATAGCGGATCTTACCTCCAGATACAGAAAAGTTCCCTGAACCATCATTTACACTCGGAGGGAGTACATCCACTCCCATCTCACGACAGACGGAGATATATTGAGAGATTTTCTCTGTACGATCCACGAAGGAAGTCATAAGGGCTGCCATGAATTCTGCTGGATAGTAGTGCTTAAAGTAGGCTGTCTGGTAGGCAACCACTGCATAGCAGGCCGCATGGGACTTATTAAAAGCATAACTTGCGAAGTCTAGCATCTGATCAAAAATCTTATTGGCAGCCTCTTCCGATACACCGTTCTTCACACAACCTATGATGTTATTCTCCGGATGCTCTGCATCCTCTCTTCCATGGACGAAGATATCACGAATCTGAACCATCTCATCTAAGTGTTTTTTCGCCATGGCACGGCGGACATTATCCGCTTCACCAAGGGAGAATCCAGCCAGATCACGTACGATCTGCATAACCTGCTCCTGGTAGACAATACATCCATAGGTTGGCTGCAGAATATGCTCAAGTTCTGGAGTTAAATAGGTAATGGATTCCTTATTTTCCTTCCCCTTAATATAGTTTCCAATGAACTGCATTGGGCCCGGTCTGTAGAGTGAGATACCGGCGGTAACTTCTTCTAGAGACTGAGGCTTCAACTGCTTCATGAAGGACTTCATTCCACCAGACTCTAACTGGAAGATTCCCTCCGTATGTCCATTGCCCATCTCTGTAAAAGTCCCTGGATCATCATAGGTGAATTTGGAGATATCGATATCCACCTCGTGATTCTCCATGGCCATCTGACAGGCATCCTTAATAACTGTAAGGGTGCGAAGACCTAAGAAGTCCATCTTCAATAGACCGAGCTCTTCATCTGTCGTCATGGTGTACTGGGTAACCAATGGACCATCTGCCTCATTTCGAGACACTGGGACGAATTCTGTCATTGGCTTCTGAGCGATGATGACACCAGATGCATGGATCGAGGTATTGGATGGCAGACCCTCTAAGGCCTTGGCCTTATCCACCAGGTCATGAACCCTTTCATCTGTATCATACAGGGTTCGAAAGTCCGGACTCTCTTCAAGGGCCTTATCAATGGTAATCTTGGGAGTACCAGGGATGGACTTAGCGATACGGTCTCGCTCTGCATATGGGATACCCAGCGCTCGGCCAACGGTATGGATGGCATTCTTCGCAGCCAGGGTACCGAAGGTTACAATCTGGGTAACACAGTCCTTACCATACTTACGAACCACATAGTCGATGACATCCTGACGTCGGACATACTCGATATCCACGTCGATATCGGGCATGGACTTACGCTCTTTATTCAGGAATCGCTCGAAAAAGAGGTCAAAACGCAGTGGGTCGATATCTGTAATGCCTGTGGTATAGGAAACCAGAGAACCTGCCGCACTTCCTCGACCAGGTCCTACTGCGATCCCATTGGTTCTGGCATAGTTAATGAAGTCCCAGACAATCAAAAAGTAGTCCACGAATCCCATCTCATGGATGACATTTAATTCGTAGTCTAACTGCTTTCTGGCCTGAGCAGCCTTCTTTGGCTGGTCCCCGTAGCGGCGCTCTAAGCCTTCACTACATAACTTATTGAGGTAGGTCCAGGCATCATAGCCCTCTGGCACATGATAGTGTGGTAACTTCTCTTCGTGAAATGTAAACCGAACCTGACAACGGTCCGCAATCTTTTGTGTATTCTCAATCGCTTCCGGGGCAAAGCGGAAAAGCTCACGCATCTCCTCTTCGCTCTTCACATAGAACTGATCCCCAGGATAACGTCTACGGTCAATATCTGTAATGAGATGATTCCCCTGCATGCAAAGAAGGATGTCGTGGGATGCTGCATCCTCCTGTCTGGTGTAGTGGCAGTCATTGGTTGCAACCATAGGAATCCCTGTCTCATCATGGAGACGAAGTACCCCCTGGATCAGAGTCTTATCATCATGGATACCATGATCCTGGAGCTCTAGGAAGTAGTTCCCTTCGCCAAAGATCTCCTGATAGCGAAGGGCTGTTTCCTTCGCCTTCTCATACTGCATGGAGATAATATTGCGCGCTACCTCACCTGCAAGACAAGCAGACAAACAGATCAGACCCTCATGGTACTTCTCTAGAATCTCTAGATCCACTCTGGGACGATAATAGAAACCATCGATAAATCCCTGAGATACGATCTTCACCAGATTCTGATAGCCTGTATTATTCTCAGCTAAGAGAATCAGGTGGTAATACTTCTCCTCCTTATTACGATCCAAGCGAGAATTAGGTGCCACATAGACCTCACATCCAATCACTGGATTGATGCCCTGCTTCATGCATTCCTTATAGAAGTCAATGCAACCATACATAACACCATGATCTGTGATGGCACAGGATGTCATACCCAGTTCCTTCACCCGGGCTACATATTCTTTTATCTTATTGGTCGCATCCTTTAAGCTATACTCGGTATGCGAATGCAGGTGTGCAAAACTCATAGATTATACCCTTTTAAAACGATCACGTGCGCTATAATCAATTAACTTCATACCGCAATATGCTGCAACCAGTGATAGTAACAGAATTGCGCAGAATGTGATTGGATTCTGGCCCATCAAAAGGTACTTCGACAGGAAGGTGGATGTGCCATTAAATGCAATATGTACCAACATGGTAACTAGGATGTTACCAGTCTTGTGATAGATCCAGCCTAATACTAAGCCTAGCGCAAAGGCATAGCTAAACTGAATAAAGTTCATATGAATCAGACCAAATAAGAAGGCCTGGAATACGTTCGCTGCCCAGAATGGCATGAATCTGGAGCTATAGCCAAGTGTAACAGCTCGTAAGCCCATCTCCTCACAGATTGGTCCAAGGATCACTGCATAGAGAATCACAGCAAAGTTCAGAGAATCATCTCCCAGGCCAGAATCCTGCATGAGCTGTGTGTACTGGGTGATGCTGTCCGGTGAGATTAAGTAATCTACCGCCACAATGTAATTCGCCAGGTACTGGCAAGACACTGCAATCAGCACTACACCGAGAATTAAGAAGCCAATCTTATAGCCCTTAAAGGAAAGAGATGGATGGCCCATCTGAGGCGTACTTGGATAGTGTCTTCCACTTGGACTGGTCATATTCAGAGGATCCTTCATGATACCTGAATACATGCAGGTAAATATCAGGATTCCGATTACAGAGTAGACACTCATAGATGCCATGAGAAAGTTGGTATCGGTCACAGAATCCTGGACAGTCTTAAAGAAGGCCTCCATGGAGGGATACGAATGTGTGGCAAATAAATAGGCCACATAGACGAAAGTGCAAATCGTAGAAGTAATAACCTGTGTTGCCATGATAATGACAAATGGCAATAGGCTCTTAAAAAAATTAGAAACTGAATTCATAACCTGTCTCCTTAGTTCATAACTCACTATTTACTCAAGAATTCCCGAAGCTTTTCCATTGCTTCTCTTCCATGCCGAAGTCCCTCATCATAAAGTTTTTGATTCTTCTCAGGATCCTTGGTGTAAGTAGACATCTCAATACTTCCAGAAGGCGTAAATAAAAAGGCTTTCCCCTCTTTTTCTAAGCGGAGGAGATTCTTCATTTCCTTATTATATTCATTATGACGGTTATCGAGCTTTTCTACAATCTTAGGATACTGTTTTTTTAATAATACGGTATAGGCTTTTCTATGTCCCTGAGGCTCCATCACGAATCCTCTTGGTTTAGAGAGGATTGCTACAATCTTATCGCAGCCATCCTGGACCATCTTTTGTACAGGGATAGAGACACTAACGCCGCCATCAAAATACTTATGTCCATTGATCTCAATAGGCTTTGCAATTACAGGAAGGGCACAGGTAGCCATGATTGCCTTGTAATTATGAGGTCCTAGATCATCCTTTGAGAAGTAGTGAGGGACGCCTGTCTCGCCGTCTGTTGCGGGGAAAAACAGTTTGGTTGGGTTTGCCATATATTTCTCATAATCCGCAGGGTCCATGCCACCCTCCTCAGTCATATCTCCATAGATATACTGTAGTCCGAAGTAATTACCAGTGCGAAGATAATTCTTCAGGGAAATGTATTTCGGATCTGTCACATGCTCCACATAGAATCTACGATTACGGTCTCTCTGTCCGCCCAAATAGGACACCAGATTCGCTGCTCCTGCAGAGACACCCATAGAATAGTCAAATTTTGTCAGACCAGCATCCAGGAATGCATCCAATACACCTGCGCTGTATGCACACTTCATGCCGCCGCCCTCTACTAATAATCCTGTCATTGATTCCATTCTCTTTCCTAATAATTTACGTTCTCAGTACATTATTATACTTGTTTATTCCCTAAAGAATTCTATACAATTTGTCGCAAAAGTCTAAATATTGGCAGTTAAGTCACACTATACAATCCCAGAAAACTGTATATTGAGAGGTATTCATTTTTGGAATAATATCAAAACTGTATGATATGTCACACATGGGGTCTCTAATTATGCTAGAAAGAAATGGGTGAGAGATATGGAAGAATTAAATACCTTTGACAAAGCAAAACATGCTGCAGAACGTAAGGCATTCGACGTTGCAATCTCTGCGGCTCTTAAGCACATCGATAAGGATCGTGGAAAGGCAATGATTCAGATGGTGAACCTGGTGCAGGGTATCCTGAAGGACACATGGCCAGATAGCGCATACGAAGCACTTCGTAATGTATTCCGTGATCCAAATTCCAAATGGATGCAATACACCAATAGTTTATTCGACTCAGTTGATCCGAAACTGATTAAAAGTGCAGCTCTGAACCTGGGGTATGAGGCTGGTTTCAGAGGATATAAGAGAACACGTGAGATGGCCAAGAAATACGATTGTAACATCCCTTGGTCTATTCTCATCGACCCTACAAGCGCATGTAACCTTCGTTGTACTGGTTGCTGGGCTGCAGAGTATGGTCATCAGATGAATCTCACCTACGAGCAGTTAGACTCTGTCATCACACAGGGTGAGAACCTGGGTATCTACTCCTGGCTCTACACTGGTGGTGAGCCTACTGTTCGTAAGAATGATCTCTTCAAACTTTGTGAGAAGCATCCACACAGCAATTTCCAGTGCTTTACCAATGGAACACTGATTGATGATGAGTTCTGTGAGAATATCCTTCGGGTTGGTAACTTCTTCCCGAATATCTCCTTAGAGGGATTCGCAGATGCCAATGACGGTCGTCGTGGTCAGGGTGATTTCGATAAGGTTATGCATGCTATGGAGACTCTGAAAAAGCATAAGTGCATGTTCGGTCTCTCCATCTGCTATACCAAGGCTAATTTCAAGACCGTTACATCTGATGAATTCCTGGATATGGTTATCGAAAAGGGTGCCAAGTACATCTGGTACTTCCACTATATGCCAGTTGGTAATGATGCCTCTACTGATCTCCTTCTGGATCCAGACGAGCGTGAGTACATGTATCACAGAGTACGTGAAATCCGCGGCTTCGAAGGTGGTAAACCAATCATGGCTATCGATTTCCAGAATGATGGTGAGTTCGTAGGCGGATGTGTTGCTGGCGGACGTGAGTACTGCCACATCAATCCAAATGGTGATGTAGAGCCTTGCGTATTCATCCACTACTCCAGCGCTAATATCAAGGAAAAGTCTCTGATTGAGTGCTTGCAGCAGCCAATCTTCAAGAAGTATCGTGACGGACAGCCATTCAATAAGAATATGCTCCGTCCATGTCCTATGCTTGAGAATCCAGACGAGCTTCGTCGTATTGTAGCTGAGACAGGTGCTCACTCTACCGACATGCAGTCTCCTGAGTCAGTTGACAAGTTGTGTGGAAAATGCGACCCTTATGCCAAGGAATGGGCTGACCGTGCCGAGAAGCTCTGGGAAGAGAGCAAGGCAAAGAAGGCTGAGCGAGTAGCAAAAGCTGCTGCCGCTGGTAAGTAAAGAGTTCCTTCTAGTGAACCCTTTGGTTTATATTTCTAAATAATCGAAAACCTCCCTACAATAGGTATAACCTAAAGTAGGGAGGTTTTCTTATTGAAAGATCTATCGATATCTACTCCTTCTGGTTCAAAAGTGCAAGCATGCACTCCTTCCAAATAGAGAGTGGATAGGTATTCCCATGGAGATCCGCTATCTCCTCGGGATGATCGCAACCAACCCAGACACTAATGGTGTACTGAGAGGTGGATCCACAGAACCAACCGTCCTTATTATCATTGGTTGTTCCTGTCTTACCGTAGGCTGTCTCATTAGATGCTGTGCTCCAGTCCATAGAGGAAGCAGTACCGCTACTTATTACGGACTTCATCACATCTACCATACTATTGGCAGCATCCTTATCATATACTTGCTTGGTTTCCGTACTTACGCCCTTCTTATCAGCATATTTACTTCCCTGATAGATTTCTTTTCCCTCAATATCTGTAATGGATACCACACAAGTCGGCTGGCTCCATAGACCATCATTCGAAAGGGCCCGATAGGCACCGGTCATCTGTTCCACTGTGACACCATGTGTTAGTCCGCCCAGGGCACTTGGAAGATTCTCATCCTGTGCAACAATACGGTCAAAGTCCATCTCTTTTAGAAAAGAGATTCCATAGCTAGGTGTAATCTCTGAGAACACCTGGGTGGCTGTATCATTATTACTAGATGCTACCGCATGGCGATAGGACTCTGGTTGGTAGCCTTTCATGAAGGCTGGTGTATAGACAATCAGAGGCTTTATGGAGGATCCAGGCTGGCGATAGCTCTGATATGCCCTGTTTAAGGTGTATGCATTTTCAGTTGCAATCTGTGTTCGCCCACCGATTACAGCTACCACCTTGCCTGTCTTATTATCAATTGCAGTGACTGCACCCTGCAGCTTATAGAGTCCCGTGGTGTCATCCTTCTCGGAATATGCTGCAAGGTTGGTATCCACTGAATTCTGTATTTTCTTTTGGGCCCATGGATTCAAACTGGTTTGAATGGTATAGCCGCCGGATGCAACTCGCTTCGCTGCTGCATCACTGTCTTCTTTATAATACTTTTCAAAGAAACGAATGGCGCATTCCTGGGCATAGGTAATCTGGTAATTATCTACTGCCAAAGAACTGCTTTGGATGGTTAAATTCTCAGCAATTGCCACCTGATACTTGGCCTTTGAGATATAGCCTTGTCGGTACATATTTAAAAGAATTCTGTCTCGTCGGCCAATCGCATTGGTTGGCTCTCGATAGGGATTATAGTAACTTGGACGATTCGGAATCGCACATAGATAGGCAGTCTGAGATAAGGACAATTTGTCTGCACTTACACCAAAGTAAAGCTGTGACGCATTTTCGATACCATAGCTACCATTGGAGAAGAAGCATTGATTCACATAGAATTCCATGATGTCCTGCTTGGAATACTTCCGATTCATCCAAATAGCGAGACAGATCTCATTGACCTTACGGTCCAGACTAACCTCCTGTGTAAGGAAGGTATTCTTAGCTACCTGCTGGGTGATACTAGAGCCACCACTCTTGGTATTCAGGATATGTGCATAGCCTAGTAAGGCACGAGCCATGCCTGAAATACTGTAGCCCTTATTATTCCAGTAACTTGGGTCCTCAATGGACACAAAAGCATTCACCACATTCTTAGGAATCTGCTCATAGCGGAGGTACTTACTACTGTCATCCGCTGTTGTGCCTTTGATTTCATTCCCATTGATATCCAGGAATCTACTGGAAGCATTAGTCCGAAATGTCCCCTTAGTAGATTTCTCAACAATTTTCTCTGCTTTTCGGTAATCCTCTAGGATGGAACTTCCTGTTTTATGCTTTACATAAATATTCAAAGCAGAAAAGGCAATCAAAGTCAGAAGTATGAGGATCGAAAGAGCGATGCCTACTCCCTTTAGGATTTTCTTCCAAAGTGGCGTCTTGGGTTTATCTTTTTTATTAGAACGCTTTTCTTCTAGCGATTTCTTTTCTCTATCCATAGATTATCAATTCTGTACTGTGACAATTTCATTGTTCTTAATCTGCTGAATATATGTCTTCGCCTGCTCCACAGTAGTCATATCAGGCTCCATTACATAGAGTCTGGTTCTAGGCATAGAGTAGGTGTAATCTGACTTACCAGATCCATTGACACTGTACTGCTGGATACTCCAACCTGTTCCAGTACTTAACTGCTCATTTACCATAGCACTTAATTGTTCATAAGGAACACTTGTCTGGAAGCTTCCTTCAAGGCCCTTCAGAAGCTCTGAGTAGTTATTCAATACAGCAGGTGTTGTAAGCTTATTCATAACACCCTGGATGACATACATCTGGTCCTTACCACGCTGACGGTCACCCTCAGCAAAGGCATGACGCTCACGGGCAAATGCAAGCGCCTGGTCGGCATTTAATGTATTTTCACCTTCCACATAGGAATATCCACCTGCTTTAAAAGCATAATCGGAATGAACCGTTACAGATCCTAATGCAGAGATGACATCCTTAAATCCAGTGAAATTGATTCGGAAATAATAATCTACATCGGTATCATACAGTGCAGACAGGGTGTCCATAGAACAGTTGATTCCATAGATTCCTGCGTGGGTTAGCTTATCCTTAGCTCCATTTGATACAGAGGTCGCTACATAATAATCTCTTGGAGTAGACACCAGAAGAATCTGATGGGTCTTAGGATTAATGGTTGCTAGGATATTCACATCGGATCGACTTGTAGTGGAGATTGGTCCAGCCACATCGATACCAGAAATAAAGACCGTGAAGCAATCTGTGTTATTCTTTTTTGCCACCTCTGCTTTTGCCCGTGTGGTCTTGGTCTGAATATCAATCTTAGCAATTTCACGAATGGACCTGCTGTAGTCAGAATATCCTTCTGTCTCCTCGATAGCGCTGATATATGCTTCATTTAGAAGGATGGCACCAACTTCTTTATTGGATAAAGCATCCGCCTGAGTCAGCATATCCTCAAACTCTTCTGTCTTCACAGAGGAGGAGAGCTGTTTATTTACCTTATCAATTGCCTTATCGGTATTGCTTCGATCAAGGGACTTGAGAATGCCGAAGGTATACTCCTTAGCGTCCTTTAATTCCTTTGCAGGATCTTCTTTTAAGACATAAACTCCATATACGGTAGTCTCTGAAGTAGCTCCAGTGATTCCCTTAGCAGTATTTACAATTCCCTGATAGTAGTATCCAATCACACCGAACAGAATACTTAAAACAATAGCCAGGGCGAAGCCTGTATAGAATCGGCCCTTATGGTGGTAGTGCTTCATCAAGAGTCTAGGAAGAATGAATAACACAATCAGTCCAACCAGGATTCCAACCAAGTACTTGTTTGGAAGAAATGCAGACTGGTATAAGAAGAACATTAGGAAAAGAGAGAGTAACAGTTGGATAATGGATGCAATCCAACCGATGGTCTTCATCACTTTTCTCTTCTTTTGACTGTGGTGTTTTCTATGATGGTGATGGCTGGAATGATTCTCATCACTTCCAATATTCACATCATATTCGCCCTTCTTCTCAGGCATCTCGTCAAGTGACATCAGATTCTCTTTTGCTACCTTGTTCTCTTTATTCTCTGCCATATTATATTCCCTTCACTGTTAGAATTCTTCCAACGGTATTGTCTAATACTTCCTGTGTAATCTCACCGCTTTGCACTCCTTCTAAGACAGCCTGGTAAGTGCCTTCAAAGTCCTCTGGGAGAAAGAGCATATCATTTCCCTCTGTAATTGCTTTTACAGCCTCTACTCCATTTTTAACATTTTTCGCCTTGAGAGATGTTGTACCCTGTAAATATGTCAGGGAATAATCGATATTATTATCTGTTTTTAAGGTGGTATTAATTCCTTCCTCGCGAAGCTGATCCTGGTCTGCAGACTCCCCCTCACCTAATTGATAAGCTACGAATACATCTGCCCCCATCTTTTCATGCATAATCTGCTGCATGTTGTAGAACATAATCTTCGCCTGGTCTGCATTCTGAATATTCTTAGCTGCATAAAGCAGTCCACCAACCGGATACTGATTTACACTTTTCCTGGTACTTTCTCCAGAAGCAACCACCTGCCCCACATGGGTAAGTTGCTCTGGCGTAATGAAGAATAGCTGCGCAACCTTATCCTCTGTTGACATGGAACTAACAGCAGAACTTGCTCCATCAGAAATGGTTATGTCACTGTTATTAGCAGTGTTTGTGTCCGCTTTTGGGGTCTCCTGAGTCGCTACCTGATTCGTAGTATCTGAGTCATTGGTTTCCCCTGTCTGCTTCTCTGTTTTTGTATTCGAAATCTCTGTTTTCTCTGGATGCATGATGCGACCGGTTACCCGTAGTCCTGTTAGAACTATAACTAACCCTAAAACAATCAATTCACATGTAATTAATAAACCTGATCCTTGCCTATTTCGCATGTACTCCTCCTAGCACTTATTTCTGCTCATCCCCGTGGCCGTAATATCCGCCATAATAATTTCCATAGTAGTTACCGTAGTACTTCCCATAGTATTTGTTCTTTTCCATTCGTACCTTATTCAAGACACATCCAAGAATAGGGGTTCCAGATGCTTCCAACTGCTGCTTTGCAGCAAGGATGGAGCGACTGCCCACCTGATCCTGCGCAACTACTAAGACAATACCATCACACTTTGGTGCGATTACTGCTGCATCAATTGCAGCTCCAATTGGTGCGCAGTCCACAATGACATAGTCAAAGTTCTTACGACTTGCCTCCATAAGATCCTGGAAGTTTTGGCGCTCCAGGATCTCTGTAGGATTTGGCACTTCTCTACCTGCAAATACCATAAATAGGTTATCAATATTGGTAGAGTAGATTACATTCTCTACCTTCTTCCATCCTGATAAAAAGTGAGATAAACCAAGGATCTCCTTTCCTGATACAGTCTTGGCACGATGACGTCCTACCATTGCAGATTTACGCATATCTGTATCGATATAGAGAACCGTCTTACCTGCGGCGGCAATTGTTCTAGCCAATTCGAAAGTTACTGTACTCTTCCCTTCGTCAGGAGCCGTACTGGTAAACATAATTACCTTCTTATCGTCACCACAAAATTCTATATTTACCCGAAGTGCACGAAGAGATTCTCTCATGGTATAACTCTGATCTCTTACGTCATTAAGAATTACCTGTTCCATTTGATTCCCTCTCTATCAATCATTCTGAGACTTAGTTGTAGTATTTGTCTGTTTTGCTTGTGGAGCCACCTGCTTTGTTGCTAGGTTCTGAGCCTTCTGTACAGGTGCTACAGAGATATTCTGTACATGCTTCTGTCTCTGCTGGGGCTGCATGGGTCTAGAAACTGGTCTTCTCCCTGTAGTGCTCTTCGTCTTACGAACCGCATTGGATTTCTCCTGAAGAATTCCCTCATCAAGTGGCAAGGTGCCGAGAACACTGAGTCCAAGTTTCTTTTCAACATCCTCAGGTGTAAGAATCTTATCGTTAATATAGAATCCTAATACACATACTGCAGATGCAAGTAAGAATCCAAGAAGTGCACCAATGAGAGAATTTCGTCTTGTGTTAATATTCACTGGATGATTATCGGTAATACCATTTTGAATAATCGTTGGCTTCTCGTGAGTCATATTGGTTCCAATGAATTCTGCAGATACAGAAGTAACTTCGTCTACAATCTTCGTTGCAGCAGTTGCATCCTTATCTGTTACAGTGATAGTAATAATTCGTGTATTGGTTGGTACATCAACACTGACTTCCCCACTTAGTGCCTCATAGGACATATTTAATCCCAGATTGCTAATAACCTTATCCAGTACAGGCTGTCCCTTAACAACCTGGGCGAAGTCTGATACAAGGGAAGTACCAACAGCTACATCATTGGTCGTTAACTGCTCAGAATCACTGCTCTGGGATAACACATATAATTTCGCCTCAGCCTTATACTTAGGAACGATCAAAAAACTGGTACCTAAATACGCAATTACCCCACAAATAATTGTGGATAGTAAAATCGTTTTTATATGTGCACGAATGACGCCACATACATCCAAAAGATCAATTGTAATCTCGTCACTATTCTGTTTCATATCGCGGCCTACATGACCAGCCTGTCTTGTCTCCATTATTCCCTCCAATTAAATCAAATCTATAATTCTCGCTGGATTATCTTCAAATAAGATGTATGCGGTATCCTCACCATACTTTCGAGTGATGAATTTCTCTGCATCCGCCATATGATTTGCTCTTTCATCAATACCATGTGCATCCGATGCAATAAAGTCGACCAAGCCCTTCTTGAGAAGTTTCTTCGTGGTCTTCTGTAATAGTTTGCCATCGATTCCAAGCACACTATCCGCATTACACTGAATCATTGCTCCAATGGCCTGCATCTCTGCAGCCAATTCCGGATCCGATTGAAAGACCTCATAGCGCTCAGCATGGGCAATAATCGGGAGATAGCCCGAACTTGTAGCATCTCTTATTACACTTCGAATAGCATTTACTGGTGTAGAATGTGAGAATTCACATAGAATGAAAGCCGTGTCACCTGCAGAATGAATTCGGTTGCTTCGGTAATTATCAAGCATCTCCGAATCCGCATGGTATTCACATCCCAGATAGAGATTCACCCCGATTCGATCTGCTTCTTCACGTGCACGTAGATAATTCTGTTCAATCAGGTCTTTGTCATAGGGGAACATTCCATGTCGAAAATGTGGAGTCATAAAAATGTCGGTAACTCCCTGCTTGTAGGCGGCCTGAGTCATTGCAATTGTCTCCTCAAGGGTATCTGCTCCGTCATCAACGCCAAACAAACTGTGATTATGAATATCAATCATTTTTTGTTCCTTATCGTTTTTTAACGCATCATATCATCATGTATCCAATCTTATATATTTTATCATCTAAGTCAATTAAGTCAACAAACTTTCATGTTTATAATACAGGAAACGAGTTTTGTAACATGTTAATATGTATTCCGTACTGGCTGAAAATATAGCGTAAGAAAGGTGAACGCTATGAATCGCAAACGTGAATTGTATGATTTAGTTGCAGTTGGTATGAGAATTGCTGCTCGAAGAGAAGAGCTTGGACTTTCCCAGGAAGCTTTAGCTGAAAAGATGGACCGTGCCACAAAATATGTCTCTGATATTGAGCGTGGCAAGTGCGGTATGTCCATCAGCACACTAATCAAATATTCTGAGTGCTTAAATATCGGTCTAGACTATATCATCTATGGAATAGACAAGTCCGACTTCATGGTGGAATCGCCTTCTGCCAAAGCGCTGATTGAATCTATCCATGAGTGTCCAGAAAGTAAGCGCCACTATTTAACTCAGATTATTCGATCCTATAACGATGCTTTGAAGAAGAGTTATTAATTCAGTTGAATCCATAAGAAAAGCCCTTGCCTACCAGCGGTAGACAAGGACTTTTTTACTTTTGAGCGAGATCAAAAGATATTAGATCTAATCCTCTTCTTTTTTTCTAAGTAGAGATGTACCAACTACTCCCGCACCAATTGCAAGAGTGAGAAGAATAATCATATTTCTCCACTCATTTGTATCATTTGTCTTTGGTGCCTTAGCAGCTTTTGTTCCCATGTTATCGCCATACACAATAACGTAATCGGATGCATGAGAGAAATCCAATTCTAAGCTTCCATCCGCTTTGACCAGGCCAGAATCCTGGAATACCAACTTATGGTTGGAATCGTACCAGTACAGGTTACCGTACTTACCAGTTGTATCCTTAGGTGCCTGAAGTGTCAGGGTTGCCTTGAATCCAAAAGCACCATCATGGCGAAGAGAAATCTGCTGAGTCTCCTTATCACCAGCCAGTGCCTTCACTGCATTAGAAGGTACTGCATCTGTATTGATATCAACAGCCAGGTTAATGTCCTGAAGGTTGATGTCTCCGATGTCCTTACCATTTACAGTCCAGGAATAGCCACCCATATCAAACTTCACGTTGATATCATGGCCCTTTGCTTCCTGAAGGACTCTTGCTGGAACAATATTCGCACCATTCATTTCAATCTTAACCTCAGGTACTTTCTGTCCCTTCTTCTTAGGTGTCTCTGCAATCTTAGCGATTACTGCAGCAACCTCATGTACCTGCTGATCTACAACATCCTTTGTTGCCTTAATACCACCGTCTTTTCCAGGGGCTGCTAGAACACGCTCTAACTTACCTCGATTTGCTGCAATAAGAGCTTCCTCTGCCTGGGTAGGATTGGTGGACTCATTAATGTCTGGTGTAGACGCATCATCTACAATAGGTGCAGCTGGATTGACAGCAGGTGCAGCTGGACTTACAGCAGGTGCTGCTGGATTTACAGCAGGTACTGTTGGTGTACTTGGAGTTGGATCCTTCTTAGGCTGATCCTTGGTATCTGTTGGTTCAATATATTTCCCTTTAACATAACGGCCTGGAACTGCCTTATTGGAACCATTTGCCATGTATTCTAGATGCTGACCAATACCATTCTCAGGCCTAGCATTCACAGTTCCACCATAAGCTAGATCAGAAGACAGATCGTTATATGAAAGATACTTATAATCCCCATTGGAAGATGGCAGTGTGATCTTACCATTGGCATCTGCCACCACTGTATATTCATCATCCCAATCCACTTCGTTCTTTTCGTCCGAATTATAAACAAAAATAGTTGCATAAGACTCTTTTGTTAATGCTTCTGCATCTAAAGTATAGACATCATCCAATTCACCTACTGTTTTTGCATCGATGTCATTATCAGACAAGGACCATTTGGCAAATGTAAGTCCTTCTGGCATCTCAGCCTTCTTAAGGGACTGGATATTCTTTTCCAACTCTGCAATTGTCCAGTTTGGATCTGCCTTTACAATGGTTGAGTTGTTATCATTATCTGTAAAATGAATTCCCACGTACTTTGATGTACCATTATACTTTGGAGTAACGTAAAGAGCAAAATATCCCTTATTCGAATCAATCTGCTTCTTTAGTTCATCATAAGTCTGAATTGAAGATGTATTATAAAACTTCCAACCTGTTACATTTTCACTATCATAGACGTTATCAAGACTTACACTGAAAATAGAGTCGTAATCATCCTTCGTAAAGGAATCCTTGTAGAAGATTAGTCTGTACTTATCGGCATACTCCTGTGTCTCCTTATCGTAGAACTGATAGTAAACATTTACTGATTTCATTCCCCCATTAATGACAGGAGAAATTGATAATGCAAACGGATTACCTGAAATGCGAATGCCGGACGCATTCTCATTTATCTTATCCTTTAGGAGTTTCTTAAAATAAGACTCTGCCGAAGACCTGCTATTCACTTCTGCTGGAAGATCTGGAGATAGAGTCTGACTGAAACCATCCTTATCATAATAATATCCATTGGCCATCGTCTTCGCTTTGGAATACTTTGGATATACCATAATAGAACCACTATTAGGTGTAACAACATACTGATCTATTGGTACGCCCTGTTGGAAGGGACCAGTAGAAGATGCTGCAGCATACCAGCCTTCAAAAGTCCCGAATTCCTCCGGCGCCTTCAATTCAGATGCAGTTGGTAATTTTAATTCATCTACCGGAAGGGAAGAATACGAATCCAGATCTTTAAGCTGATGATATCCTCCTGGTAGCATTCCAGTACTCCAGCTTGTTTTTCCGGTGCTATCAGTAGTTTCATAATATCCTTGAACAGTTACGTATGTGTTTACCTTAGGTAAAACTACTGTGGTGCCATGCTGAACAATAAAGGTACTGTTAGAGGTATTACCCCCACTGAAACCATAGTGCATCCCATTATTTGAAGAATATACATCCATATAGTTAGCTTTCCAAATCGTTGGATACATATCCTTATCAATTGTTAGAGTTCCTGCATATGTATTGTCTTCTGCATTGTATGTAAGATCAATATACTTCTCTACATACGCATCATTTGAAGTTGCGATTCTTAATCTTGCAGAACCAACGGATTGCTTATCTAGTTTGACATCCGGCTTAACTGTAATTGTCAGAACATCCTTGTCGGTTAGGATATTCTGTAATGCATTTGTATCTGTAAGCTCGGTATCACCTTTTTTTAAGTGAATCTCAGAGATCTCATGGCTCTGATTTGCATTATAGTTCGGATCGGTATCTACGACGGTATCTTCGACCCTCTCGAATTCTGTATTCGTATCACCTAATTCTACAGTCTTAGATGAACCATCTGCATAGACTGCTCGAAGGCTAGTCATCTTGCCTTTTCCAGACCATGAATAGCGACAGATATACCCGTATGCAGTATCTACAGTACTGTCATCTACACTGAATTCATTAGTCCAAGAATGATGACTTCCATTTGCATCCATCTCATAGATTGCAGCAAAGTGATCTACCCCTGTCACTTCCTTTGTAAAAATCAACTGAGCATCATTGTTCTCATAGTTCTTAATCTTACGTTCTGCATTCTCAGTAAACGTAATCGTATACTTACCTGAAGCAGAATCCCAATCATATGTTCTCTTTCCTACCTTAAAAGACTGTAGCTGAAAATCAGCCACCCCCTCAGTAGGTGTCACATTTACGAAATACTTCGGTGTCATTCGACCGCTGCTTGGATCCTGTGTATACAGTCCCTCTAGTGAAGTCCTATTACCATTCTTATCCTTCACAGTAACTGTTTGGACATGGACCTTACCAGCCTTAGGGATATCTTGCAAAGAGAGACTCCCCTTATAGACCTTATTGGTCTCGTCATAAGTCAGGGAATTGTTCGTAGAATTAGAATAATAATTCAGAGACTGTCCCCAGGAATCATCATAACTATTGTCAGTATTTTCGAATGAGAAATAGATATCAATCTCACCGATACCAACACCATGATCTTCTGCCTGAAGTGTTACATCTAACTTATCTCTAGATGTAACATTCCCCTGATTATTAGAAAGTGTGAACTCACCAATTACTGGAGCATCAATGTCATAATTCTCAGCCGCATTAGCAATTACAGGAAATACTCCTGTGAATGCCAGTAGGAAAGCTAAAAACAATGCCATGATACCAGTTTGTTGCCTGTGTACCCTTTTCATATGCTTCTCCTTTTTATAAAACCTTTTTCATGTTAAAAACCGACACACAACAGTTTACAACCAGATTTTTCTATTTTCAATGCAGTGCTTTAACGTGTAAAAGTTATTCCACATATGAGTATGTACACGTTCAAAAGCCCTTGCCTACCAGCGGTAAACAAGGGTTTTTAAGATATGACATTGGAGCCAATCAGCGAATGCCGAAAACTTCCATGTCGTCTTCCACAGTGCCAATGCCTGCGATGCCGAAGTTCTCAACGAGCACCTTGGCTACATTCTCAGACAGGAATGCTGGCAGAGTTGGTCCTAAGTGGATATTCTTCACACCTAAGGAGAGAAGGGCTAATAGAACGATCACTGCCTTCTGCTCATACCAAGCGATATTGTAAGAGATTGGAAGCTCATTCACATCGTCTAACCCGAATATTTCCTTCAGCTTCAGAGCGATGAGAGCCAGGGAGTAGGAGTCATTACACTGACCTGCATCCAATACTCTTGGGATACCATTGATATCACCCAGATTCAGCTTATTGTACTTATACTTAGCACATCCTGCTGTGAGGATCACAGAGTCCTTAGGGAGAGCCTCTGCGAAGTCCTTATAGTAGGAACGGCTGGCCTGTCTACCATCACATCCTGCCATAACAATAAAGTGCTTGATCGCACCAGACTTCACAGCATCAACCACCTGGTCTGCAAGTGCAAATACCTGCTCATGAGCGAAGCCACCAGTGATGGATCCGGTCTCTATTTCCGTAGGGGATGGAAGTGTCTTAGCCTGAGCGATGATTCCAGAGAAGTCCTTGATCTCGCCATAGGCACCATCGATATGCTTGCAGCCTGCTACACCTACTGCACCTGTAGTCCAGAGGCGATCCTTATAGGAAGCAGCAGGAGGTACTACACAGTTGGTCGTCATAAGGATCGGTCCGTTGAATTTCTCGAACTCCTCCTTCTGCTTCCACCAGGCATTACCATAGTTACCAGCGAAGTTCTCATATTTCTTAAAGAAAGGATAGTAGTGAGCTGGCAGCATCTCTGAATGGGTATATACATCAACTCCAGTCCCTTTCGTCTGCTCTAATAACTGTTCTAAGTCCTTCAGATCATGACCTGAGATGAGGATTGCAGGATTCTTACGTACACCGATATCTACAGTGGTAACCTCTGGATTACCATAGGCATCCGTATTCGCCTTATCCAGAAGTGCCATGCCCCGCACACCCCACTTACCTGTCTCAAGAGTAAGTGCAACTAAGTCATCCACTGTCAGGCTATCATCCAGAGTCTTGGCCAGTGTCTCCTGCAGGAATGCATCTAGTTCTGCATCATCAGACAGCAGCGCATTGGCATGCTTTGAATAAGCAGCTAAGCCCTTGAGACCATAGGTGATTAACTCCCGGAGAGAACGAATATCCTCATTCTTAGTGGACAGAACGCCTACCTCTGGTGCTGCAGCCTTAGCAGCATACTCACTTCGATCTGCCTTCCAGGTTGCAGCATCGCTTAAGCCATCCTTATTAGAAAGAACTGCTAAGAGTTTCTCCTTTTCAATCAGGGTATTCGCAATACGATTCATAATCGCATCATCATCGAAATTCGCATTGGTAATTGTGATGAAGAGATTCATTGTGATCATATGATTGATGTCGTAAGATACTTCCTTACCCTCAGCACGAAGGCGAGTGGTCACCTGGGCTAATCCCTTGGTTACATAGATTAGTAGATCCTGCAGGGCTGCAGTCTCCGGCTTCTTACCACACACACCAGATACGGTACAACCAGTTCCCTTGGCGGTCTCCTGGCACTGATAACAAAACATCTGATTGTCCATTTGTCTTCCTCCTATATAAGTGTCTACATACATTTGATTTCTGTTCTACGACCTCAGCCGCTGAACACTTAGATACTATACTTGGAGACGGTTTATATTTCCGTGGGAAATACAACATTATGAAAAATTTTGTAAAATTGATGTACTGGATTCCATATAGGAGCAGAAGAAAGTACATATCGAAAGCAAATTCAACATCCATTCCGGATATAGATATGCTACTATCTTCCTATAGATTCTGATTCATCGGGCCTAAAGATCGGCCCTTAGGAGGACATTATGACAACAATTCTGTTACCCCGCATACTGACACTTGTAATCAGCTACTTCCTGGGCTGCTTCCTAACCGCTGAGGTGGTTTGCAGGAAACTCACTAGTAAGCCTGCTAAGTACCTGGGCACCACTGGTAATCCAGGTATGGCCAATGTCATGGCCCACTTAGGATTCAAGCCTGGTATCACCGTCCTAATCGGAGATATTACGAAGACCTTACTGGCGGTTCTAATCACTGCTACTCTCTTCTACGGAGACAGCAGAGACCAGGCCTTCTATCATTTTTGGGGGACAAATGTAAACCATGCCCTAGGTCTCCATACAGCGGACTATGGCATCGGTATCGTAGTTGTCTATTATGCAATCATCGGTGTCACGATCGGACATAACTATCCCTTCTGGCAGAAGTTCCACGGCGGTAAGGGTGTAGCCACATCCTGTGCTGGTTACTTCCTGATGATGCCTCTAGGAGGACTACTCTCAATGATTACAGGAATGCTGATCGTATTTAAAAGCCAGTACTTAGGACTTGGTGCTGCCTTCATTCCTGTGGTCTACTGCATCTTTGCTTTCTTCTTCCATGGATTAGAAGCCGGAATCCTTGCCATTGTGCTGGCTTGTCTTATGTTCATTAAGCACTGGCCATCCGTAAGGCAAATTCCATCCGGACAGGCTGAGCGGGTAGATGTGCTGGGAGCCATTCAAAAGAAATGGTTCAGTAAAAAATAGAAAAACTTGGTTTATATTACATTAATTGAAAATACGTCTGACTGCTACTACCTTAGAAAAATGAACTGGTGTATAGACGATACCAGACTTCTTATTCAGCGCATTCACAATCATACCACCGCCAGCATAGATCCCAACGTGTCCGCGATAGCAGACGATATCACCTGGCTGCATCTCACTGGTGCTAACACCACGACCACAACGGCGCATTGCTGCTGATGAATGTGGCAGGCTGACACCATAGTGAGCATAGACACTCATGACAAATCCGGAACAGTCAGCACCCTTCGTTAGAGATGTACCACCCCAGACGTAGCGATTGCCTACGAACTGAGATGCGAAGGAGACCAGATTCGTTCCTCTCTGTGCTGTAGCAACCGCTGCTGCCTTCTCTTCCTCCTGCTTGGTAACTGCATAGTTAAAGGATGTAGCAAGGCTGACATAGGAGAGGGATACATAGCCATCACCAGCCTCTGTATGAACCTTCACCCAGTCTGGTGTAGACTCATCCACAACTGTTAACTCTGTGGTATTGGTCACACGAGTTAAAACAGATGATGTCAGAGATGGCTCTGTACGAACCTTCAGGGCATCTGCATTAACAGTAGCCTTGCGAACCATAGCAGACTGAACTGCTGCCTCATCTCCAAGAGTTAGATATTCCTTATTGATATATCCGGTTACAGAACCAGATGTAACTGCATACCAGTCACCTGTCTCACCTGTTACAGTTGCGATAGAGCCCTTATAGAGCTTACCAGCATAATCACCATTACTATCTGCAGTGGTCCTGATATAGACATAGTCTGAACTGGTCAGATTTGCAACGCCAATCTTACTAATATCTCCAAGATTCTGTGTTGCTACCTGTGCTGTCTCTGTATTGGCTACGTCCTTATTCTTAGCAGTCTGAAGAGATGCGCGATTGATATCATAGAGATACTGGCTGACACCTGATCGGGCTATACCACTACTATTCACCAGTTTATCGGATGCCTTCTCTGTCTTCTCCGTACTGGTATTATGAATTGCTGTTGCCAGAGTCTGACTAGCACCAGATAATGGTGCTGCGGCTACAGTCATAGCATTACCAGAAATCACTGCCTCTGTTAAAAGTGTAAGGGCCAGGTATTTTGTTGCTTTCTTATTGGAACTCATGGGTTTCGATAGTCCTTTATCTTGTACTTATAGCACTCCTTGCTCATCCCATTTCGGTATTACGTATGGTCTATTTGTTACAATTCATGCATTTGTTACATATTTGTTACGTCTGCAATTATAGAGTCTAATTCCACATCTGTCAATCCAAATGCCTTGAATTATCAACATTTCAGAGATATTTTAGATCCACTTTTCCACACGGACACGATCTAAGTGCCAGATATCATCTACGTATTCCTGGATGGTTCGATCAGAACTGAACTTACCAACATGGGCTATATTTCGAATAGCCATCTCTGCCCAGTGCTCCCTGTCCTCATAGGCCTTAGCTGCTTTCTTACGAGCCTCATCATAGGAGCGGAAGTCCTTCAGCACAAAGTAAGTATCTGCATACTGCGTCACCTGGGTATTCAAAAGAGAATTATAGATATCCCGGAATAGTTCTGGATCCTCAGGGCTATAGTAGCCATTAATCATCTGGGTCAGAACACGGCGGATATCCTGGTCATTATTAAAGATATCCATAGGGTTATAGTCTCTCTTGATCTCATGGGCTATGACTTCATCGGCGCTCATACCGAAGATAAAGGCATTCTCCTGTCCTACTTCCTCTACGATCTCCACATTGGCGCCATCCATTGTTCCTAAGGTTATGGCACCATTCAGCATGAACTTCATATTGGAGGTACCAGAGGCCTCCTTACTTGCAGTTGAGATCTGCTCAGAGATATCTGCCGCAGCGAAGATCCACTCTGCATTGGACACACGATAGTCCTCGATGAAAACCACCTTAATCTTCCCATCGATTGCTGGATCGTTATTAATCACATTGGCTACATTATTAATCAGCTTAATAATCAGCTTGGCTACATGATAGCCAGCAGATGCCTTGGCTCCGAAAATGAAGGTTCTCTTGGTAAATGGTTGCTCTGGATTATCCTTCAACTCATTATAGAGATACATGATATCAATAATATTTAAGAGCTGTCTCTTATACTCATGGAGACGCTTGACCTGTACATCGAAGATGGAATCTGGATCCACATCGATGCCATTATGCTCCTTGATATACCTGGCCAGTCGCTCCTTATTATGGCGCTTAATAGCCAGGAATTCGTGCTGTGCTTTCTTATCATCTGCATAGATCTCTAATTCCTTCGTCTTAGACAGATCCGTTACCCAGCCCTTACCACAGTACTTGGTTACCCAGTCTGCCAGTTCTCGATCTCCATGGAGGAGGAAGCGTCTCTGGGTGATGCCATTGGTCTTATTAGAGAATTTCTCAGGATACATCTCATAGAAGTCGTGGAGTGTCTCCTTCTTCAGAATCTCCGTATGGAGAGCTGCCACACCATTTACGGAAAAGCCTCCTACGATTGCTAAGTATGCCATGCGTACCTGTCCATCCTGAACGATGGCCATACGACGAACCCGATCCTCATCTCCAGGGAACCTCTGGCGAACTTCCTCGCAGAAGCGACGGTTAATCTCCTCTACAATCTGATAGATACGTGGCAGGAGCCGAGAGAAGATCTCAATGGGCCACTTTTCAAGAGCTTCCTGCATGATGGTATGGTTGGTATAGGCACAGGTCTTCCTGGTGATCTCCCATGCATCATCCCAGTCCAGTCCCTCCTCATCCACCAGGATTCGCATCAGTTCTGCTACTGCCAGTGTAGGATGGGTATCATTCATCTGGAAGACCACCTTCTCTGGAAGGAGATGCAGATCATCATGATAATGCTTGAATCTGCCCAGGGCTCTCTGGATAGATGCAGATACGAAGAAGTACTGCTGGCGGAGACGAAGCTCCTTACCGAAGACATGATTATCATTGGGATAGAGGACTTCTACCAGATTCTGTGCCAGGTTCTGCTCCTCTACTGCCTTCTCGTAGGCACCACGATCGAAGGATGACAGGGAGAACTCTTCCTTGGCCTCAGCATCCCACATGATCAGGGTATTCACCATATTATTCTCGAATCCCACAATTGGCATATCGTAAGGGACAGCAAAGACACTCTTATAATCCTTCTGGACGAACTTCATGCGGCCATCTGGCTGCCGCTCTGCAGACACATAGCCACCGAACTTCACTTCATACTTATATTCACTACGCTTTAATTCAAATGGATAGTTCTCCTTCAGCCAGTCATCTGGTACTTCCTTTTGATAGCCATCCTCAATTTTCTGCTTGAACATGCCGTAGCGGTAACGGATTCCACAGCCATAGGCAGGGTAGCCCAGGGTAGATAGAGAATCCATAAAGCAGGCTGCCAGTCGACCCAGGCCACCATTACCAAGGGCTGGATCCGGCTCCTGATCCTCGATTGCATTGATGTCGATTCCCATGTCATCTAAGTACTCACGGATCCGGTCATAGGAACCAATATTCAGAAGGTTATTGCCCAGGGCACGTCCAACCAGAAACTCCATGGACATATAGTAGACTGTCTTCGGATCTGTCTTCTCAATGGCATCTCTGGTGGCAATCCAGCGGTCGATGACCTCTTCCTTCACCACCTGTGCAACTGCCTGATACTTTTCCTGATCGGTTGCCTCATCTAAGTGCTTACGATAGAGACCGAGGATATTCCGCTCCACTGCCTCTCTGAATTCCTTCTTAGACATATGCTGAAATCTCATATAGGACCCCTCCTGTACTTTGCAACTTCCCGCTGCTCTTCCTTTTTCTATTCTTTAATGTATATTTACCGTATATGTCTCATTATACACGTTTGTTGACGTAAAGTCTCTGAATATTCTATAAACCCCATCAAAAAGGACCGCCAACCTGCACAAATCACTTCCTGCAGACCAGCGGCCCTTTTATACTCTATTTGCTTTTCGAAATGTAAACCAATCAGATCTTTTCAACAGACAGCTTTACATCCTCGCCATTGATGTTCCAGTCCTTAACATAAGAACCAGTTGCACCCTTAAGGATAGCATCACAGAGTGTCTCACCAGCGATGAAGTCACCCTTTTCATTGAATACTTCCTCGATCTTGGCTGCGCCTTCGTAACCCACCTTAATGTGATCCGTTACTTCGAATCCAGCTTCCTTACGCATGGTCTGTACCTTAGATACAACCTCACGTGCGAAGCCTTCCATTAAGAGTTCTGGAGTCAGGTTGGTATCCATAACAACAGTGATCCCATTATCCTGCTGCGTTACATAACCTTCCTGCTCGGTCATAGAGATCAGAAGATCCTCTTCAGCTAACTCGATGGAGTCATCGATTGCAGGGAACTTTAAGACACCATTGGCCTTCAGCTCAGCCATTGCCTTATTACCATCCAGACCTGCTAATGCACCCTGAATCTTACCTAAGAACTTACCGTACTTAGGACCTACCGTTCTAAGCTGTGGCTTGAAGTTATAAGTCGTGAAGTTCTCTACGTCATCTGTGAAGATGATTTCCTTCACATTCAGCTCATCCTTCAGGATTGCAGTAAAGCTATCATCTAAAGCAGTCTCAGCCTTTACATACATAGTGCCGATTGGCTGACGATTCTTAATTGCAGCTTCATTTCTGCAGGAAGAACCAAGTACCTTGATCTTTAAGACTTCATCCATGCTCTCTTCTAATTCAGGCAGGATGTGTGCTTCATTTACAACTGGGTAATCGCACAGGTGGATTGACTCAGGTGCAGTTGCATCATTGGAGCGAACCAGATTCTGGTAAATCTCCTCTGTCATGAATGGAATCATAGGAGCTGCTGCCTTAGAGATCTCAACAAGTGCAGTCCACAGAGTCATGTAAGCATTGATCTTATCCTGCTCCATGCCCTTTGCCCAGAAGCGCTCTCTGGAACGACGAACATACCAGTTGGACAGCTCATCAACAAACACTTCAAGAGCCTTCGCAGCCTCAGGAATCTTATAGTTGGCCAGGCACTCATCTGTTGTCTTAATTGCAGTATTTAAGCGAGAGATAATCCACTTATCCATTACCGACAGATTGTCATAGTCTAATGTGTACTTGGTATTATCGAAGGCATCAATATCTGCATAGAGTACGAAGAATGCATAGGTATTCCACAGAGTGGATAAGAACTTACGCTGTCCTTCGATCACTGCCTTCTCATGGAACTTATTCGGAAGCCATGGCTGAGAGTTGGTGTAGAAGTACCAACGGATTGCATCTGCACCGAATTTATTCAGAGCATCCATCGGATCTACCGCATTCCCCTTAGACTTAGACATCTTCTGTCCATTCTCATCCTGTACATGTCCCAGTACGATAACATTCTCGTATGGAGCCTTATTGAAGAGGATGGTGGACTCTGCCATCAAGCTATAGAACCAACCACGGGTCTGATCCACAGCCTCGGAGATGAACTTCGCAGGGAACTGCTGCTCAAATACTTCCTTATTCTCAAATGGATAATGATGCTGGGCGAAAGGCATTGCACCGGAGTCGAACCAGCAGTCAATCACCTCAGGTACACGACGCATGGTCTTACCACAGCATGGGCACTTGTAAGTGAAGTCATCGATGTAAGGACGATGTAACTCAACCGTCAGGGCATCCTCACGACCAGTCTTCTCCTTCAGTTCTGCACGAGAACCGATGGACTCCTGATGACCACAGTCATCACACTGCCAGATATTCAGAGGAGTTCCCCAGTATCTATCACGGGAGATACCCCAGTCCTGAACATTCTCAAGCCACTTACCAAAACGTCCCTCACCGATTCCCTTTGGAATCCAGTTAACGGTGTTATTATTACGAACCAGATCGTCCTTCACCTCAGTCATCTTAATGAACCAAGACTCTCTTGCGTAGTAGATCAGTGGAGTATCACATCTCCAGCAGTGAGGATAATCATGCTCGAACTTAGGCGCTGCAAAGAGGAGACCTCTCTTGTCTAAGTCCTTCAGTACCTCAGGATCTGCAGAGATGGCACCATTGTCGATCTCCTGCTGGGTTGGCTTACAACGCATACCAGCAAAAGGAACAGCCTCAGGCTTTAACTTACCCTCCTCATCAACCATCTGGATCAGAGGCAGGTCATACTCACGGCCGATACGGGCATCGTCTTCACCAAAAGCAGGTGCGATATGAACCACACCAGTACCATCGGTCATGGTTACATAGTTATCACTCAGTACGTAGTGAGCCTTCTTATGAGTCTTCTCAGCAGCCTCTCTGGTGCAGTCATACAGAGGTACATATTCCATACCCTCTAAGTCCTTACCTACATAGCTTTCTAAGACTTCATAAGCCTTCTCGCCCTCTTCCTTAGCCAGACCAGACAGAACCTGATCAGCCAGTGCCTCAGCCAGGATATAGGTCTTACCATCTGCTGCCTTTACTTTTACATAGGTCTCAGATGGATTTACACAGAGTGCAGTATTGGAAGGAAGTGTCCAAGGAGTTGTGGTCCATGCCAGGATGTACTCATCCTTATCCTTCACCTGGAAGCGAACGATTGCAGAGCGCTCCTTCACTGTCTTATATCCCTGGGCTACTTCCTGGGAAGACAGAGGAGTACCACAACGAGGGCAGTAAGGAACAACCTTGAATCCCTTGTAGAGGAGCTTCTTCTTCCAGATCTCATTCAGAGCCCACCACTCGGACTCGATGAAGTTATCATCATAAGTGATATATGGGTTCTCCATATCAGCCCAGAAACCAACCTGGTCAGAGAACTGCTCCCACATCCCCTTGTATTTCCATACGGATTCCTTACACTTCTTAATGAAAGGCTCCATACCGTACTCTTCGATCTGCTCCTTACCATCAAGGCCCAGCATCTTCTCTACACCGATCTCAACAGGCAGACCGTGGGTATCCCAACCAGCCTTACGAGGAACATAGTGGCCCTTCATGGTCTGGTAACGAGGGATCATATCCTTGATGACACGAGTCAGAACATGTCCGATATGAGGCTTACCATTTGCTGTTGGAGGACCATCGTAGAATGTGTAGGTCTCGCACTTCTTACGAGAATCCATAGACTTCTTAAAGATGTCTTCCTTGTTCCAAAACTCGATGACCTCATGCTCACGGTCCACGAAATTCATGGAGCTATCAACCTTCTTGTACATTTCTACCTCCTAATAAAAAACGCCCTCTATCCGCATAGGACAGAGGGCATCTGCATTAACCACCTATGTGACGTGAACTTTCTGATTGTCTTCATCATAAGGAGTCAGCTCACCGCCAACCCTCTCTCATGATTCTCCTATCAGAGCATCCATGCTCTTCGTAACGGGAAGAATCCGTCTCTCCTACTTATTATGAAATGTAAACCAATCCAAATCTGCAGCCTGCTTCATCACTACTGTATATCGTAGAGAAAGCTGCCTGGAATCATCTGTCCATAATGTTCAGTTTGAAGCTCGGAAGGGATCTTCGATGAAACGCTACTAGCACCGGCTCACACCATACCCGGCTCGCTCTAGCTCTCGCTGAATCATCTACTGTCTTCGTCACAGCCTTTGCTTTCAGTTGTAAAAATTATAAGTCAATGGAGTCTTACCAAAATTGCGATAAATAAATTCAACTCCAACGTGAAAAATTATAAACGCATTAATTTAATGTGTCAACAAATTCTACCTGATAATCTCCCATATCCATAGAAAGTTTCTCGCTGGTGAACTGTGAAATATCGAAACGATACTCTCTATAGAACTCCTCTGGATCCTGCTGGAACTCACGGATCATATCTTCATTCCTAGCTGCACCAATGAAGATAAATACGAAGAATAGGATCGTTAACACAAGCGTAATGGCACCAGTGATAATCCCTGTAATGGAACAGGCCTTATTGCCCTCCACATGGAACTTCTTATTTCGACTGAGCTGCACACATCCTAACACAATAGCAACTACACCTAGAATCATGCTTAGGATGAAGGTGCAGAAGAAAATCAGGCTAAGAATTCCTAAGGCAATAGAGACAATACCAAGTGTATTGGTCCATGTCGGCTGATACATAGGAACAGGCTGTGGTCCGTAGCCATATCCAGGCTGACCATATGGATTCTGCTGGCCATACGGATTCTGCTGGTTATATGAATTCTGCTGACCGTATGAATTCTGCTGACCGTATGGATTCTGCTGGCCGTATGGATTCTGCTGGCCGTATGGATTCTGCTGGCCGTATGGATTCTGCTGGTTATATGACTGCTGGCCTGGTGTCGTATCGTCCTGCTGCAGATTTTCCTTGTCTGGATTGTTCTGCTGCATACCTGCCCGGCTTGGATCTTCTGCAGGAACAGTTTCCTCCGCATTTACAGCGGCATCAACTGTTACGGACTCCTCTGGCTGACCGTCCAAATCCTTTGGACGGTTTACATTATTCTCTTCCATGACTCTCCTCCTTATAAGGAAATGTGTAGATTCGTAAGATATAATCCCAATAATACAATAACAATCAAGACAAATCCAAGATAGACAGCGGCCAATACCATTCCGACGGTGGTTTTCACCTCTGTGCCATAGGACCGATTATGTAGGAATCCTAAGATAATAGCTATGATGCTTACCAGGCAGCCTATTTTCCAAGACTTACAGACCAGAATCCAGGTAAGGATTCCAAGTACAAGGATTCCCAGTTCAAGTGCTTTCTTTTTATCTACTCTCATTCTTCTATCTCAATGGATTTGTTGGATCCTATCTTAGTTGAATCCCATCTTAGTTGAATCCTATGAAGCGCTGTGCAATGTGGTAGGACTTCAGTGACAGATAACGTCCAAAGCGACCTGGCAGGTTCATGGCATTCCCTAAGACACCAAAGCGAACATGACGATACATCTTCACATCCTTCTCCCGCATGTGTCTCCACAGTTTCTTCACCTTGGCGAGATCCTCTGGAGTATTGGATACATAACCGATCACAGAGGATACAACGGTGATGGTCTCAAGGTAGGACAGCATGTAGTTTCTCAGATTGTCCTCTTCTATAGACCATGGATCGAAGTTATCAATCATACGATAGTTCACATAGAGCTGCTGGTCGATACGCTTTACCATGGTCTGCTCAGCAACAGACTGGCCGTCACGACCGATATAGTAGCGGTAGAAGTCCACATCCAGGTAGTAAATGGTCTTCACATATGGCAGTGGCTCGAATACAAAGAGGTTATCCACATAGAAGGTGTGCTTTGGCAGGTGCAATCCACACTCACGAAGCATCTCTGTGCGATAAGTAACAGAGTGCATGAGAATTGTGAATCCCTTGATGACACGCTTCATGCCATCCCAGCCGGTGATCTGATCTGCTGGGAACATGTAGTGGTAGACCATACGACGCTGATGATTGGTGGACAGCTTCTCATAGACATAGTTGGACAGAAGCATATCTACTGGAGTACCCTCGTCCACTAAGCGATGCAGGGTCTCACGAATCTTCGCATATGCATCTAAATCGACCCAGTCATCCGAATCTACAACCTTAAAGTACATTCCAGTTGCATTCTTGAGACCTGTATTCACCGCCTCACCGTGTCCACCATTTTCCTGATGGATAGCGCGGCAGATCCCTGGGTACTTTGCCTCGTACTCGTCTGCGATCTTGGCAGTATCATCCTTAGAGCCATCATCTACGATAATGATCTCCACATCATCGCCGCCTGGTAACAGGGACTCGATACACTTACGCATGTAATCCTGTGAGTTATAACAAGGAATTGCAAAACTGATTAATTTCATTTCTATACTCTCCCGTTCTTAGCGGTTCCATTTTCTATAGTATTATACTCTTTCCCAGCGGAAACTCTATTTCTTTTTTTAGAAATAAAAACCATGTACTACTTCTTCCTCTTCCCTCTTTTTTTACCACCCCAGAGGAGTTCGGTATACTTCTGAAAAGCGGATGGAATCGCGTAGGTCTCCTTTGCCTCATAGAGTTCTGCCAAGAGGTAACTCTTAGCGCCCTGCTTGGATTCGGCTGGAGCTTGGATGATATCCTCTGTCACCTGAGCCACGTGGACGATGTAGGACTTCATCCGCCACTCAATATGGGAAAAGATATGCTTGGCTGGGATACTCTCTTCGATTCGAAGAGGCTCTAACCCCATTTGTTTCACATAGTCTAGTGCAATATTGGGCTCCACATGGCCATCTAAGCTGGGGAATTCATAGAGTCCTGCCAAGAGGCCCTTATCCGGTCTCTTATGGAGAAGCACCCGCTCTCCATCTCGAATCAAAAGGATACTTCTCTTTTCAATTCGTCTGGCCTTGGCCTTGGTCTTCACAGGGAACTCCATCATTCGATTGGAAATATAACCCATGCACATGGTATTCCAGGGACACTCCTGGCACTTTGGTGCAGCATTTGGTAGACAAACTGTAGCGCCAATCTCCATCATGGCCTGATTGAAGATGCCCGGAGAAGAGATATAGGCAGTCAGTGCTTGTAAGTCCTGATCTAGTTCCTTCGTAATTGCCTTCTTGGTTTTCTCCTCGGCAATATTCCTGTCATCCAAACGTGCTCTGGTAAGGATACGAAGGGCATTACCATCCACTGCACTATAGGGCAGTCCGAATGCGATGGATGAAATGGCACCTGCTGTATAGGGTCCGATGCCTGGGAGACTTAGGATTGCATCATGATCCGCTGGCATCTTCCCGTCATAGTCTCGGAGGATGACCTCTGCCGCTTTCTTAAGATTACGCACCCGACTGTAATAGCCTAGTCCTTCCCATAACTTAAGAAGCTGATCCTCAGGGCAATTTGCCAGATCCTGTATGGTTGGAAGCGCTGTGAGAAATCTCTCATAATAGGGGATCACCGCCTCGACTCTCGTCTGCTGCAGCATGATCTCTGAGATCCAGATCCGATAAGGGTCCTGATTCTGCCTCCAGGGCAGATCTCTATGGTGATTCTCATACCAGGCCATTGCTGGCTCTATCAGTTCCCGGTAATGATGGGAATCTATTGTCGTGTCCGGATCCTTTTTCTTCTGATCTGATATATTCTGGCCAGGATTTTTCTTGTGGTCATCCCTAGAATTCATGTTCTTTCCTTTATTCTTACTATTATCTTAGTCTCCAATCCCTTGGAGCCAATCGAACCCAAGCAACTGCTGCACTACACTTGGATAGCACTGTATGCTCCCCTTGGTTTTTATTTATCCCCGTGACTTGGCAACTGCCGCCTCGATGGCAGACATAATTGCGTGACGGAATCCATTCTCTTCCAGCTTGGCTACTCCTGCGATGGTTGTGCCACCAGGGGAGCAAACTGCATCCTTTAATACACCTGGGTGCTCTCCCGTCTCAAGAACCATCTTCGCTGAGCCTAAGACTGCCTGAGCGGCGAACTTATAGGCCTGCTTGCGAGGCATGCCCTCCTTCACAGCCTGATCTGCCATTGCTTCAATCAGCATATAGATAAAGGCTGGTGAAGATCCACTGACACCTGTAACTGCATCCATGAGATTCTCCGGAACGATCTCCGTCTGTCCAAAGCTCTCTAAGAGACGACAGACATAGTTGAGATGTGCCTCTGTGATGGTGCTATTTGGAGTGATTGCAGTCATACCCTCTAGAACCATAGCTGGTGTATTCGGCATGGTGCGAACCAGCTGCAGCTTACCTGCATTCTCAGGCGTGGTGAACAGTTCCTCTAGAGTCGCAATGGACTTGGCAGCTACCACAGAGATGAGAACCGTGTCTGGATGGATGGAGTCCTTGATCTCAGCTGCAACCTCTGCAAGCTTCACTGGCTTCACTGCCAGAAATACCACATCTGCATCTACTGCATCCTTATTATTGGTGGTGACATCGACACCATAGGTCTCTTCCAAGCGAGCCTTACTGGTCTCTGTATGACAGGATGCAATGATTTCGTCCTTATCCGCAAGACCTGCTGTAAGGATTCCCTTCATCATTGCAGAGCCCATATTGCCACAGCCCACAAATCCAATTCTGTACTTTCTGCCCATCTTTTTCCTCCCTGTAGTATGCTCTACTTATCATTAATAGATAATGATCTTCCATCTTCTATCATTGGCGTCAAGACTCGCTCGCGAGTCTTGCGCGCCGGATTCGGGTCTGCTTCAGCAGACAAATTCATGTATCAACACATGTTTCCCATGATTATATCATATCTAAGTGGGATTCGTATCGGAAGGAGGATGGATCTGTATTATTGTCCTTTTCCAGTAGGTCGTGTAAAAAAACACGCCCGAGAACAACTGCTCTCAGGCGTGTCTATTAGAACACCAATGATGTGGTTGGTTTACATTTATAATTAGAAATCAGTAAGGTCTGCAGGTCTTCTCTCAAGGAATGCTGCCATGCCTTCTCTGTGGTCATGGGTATCGCAAACAACACCGAAGAGATTTGCCTCAAGAGCAACAGCATTATCGATATCCATATCGTAACCGTTATTGATTGCTGCCTTCGCAACAGATACTGCATAGGAACCCTTGGAAATAATCTTCTTAGCCATCTCCTTGCAGGTTGGCATCAGCTCTTCCTTAGCAACTACGTGATTAACAAGGCCGATACGATATGCTTCGTCTGCCTTAATGGTATCGCAGGTGAAGATCAGTTCCTTGGCGCGGCCCATACCAACAAGGCGTGCCAGACGCTGTGTACCGCCGAATCCAGGGATGATGCCCAGACCTGTCTCTGGCTGACCGAATGTCGCATTCTCAGATGCAATGCGGATGTCACATGCCATTGCGATCTCATTACCACCGCCTAAGGCGAAGCCGTTGATGGCTGCGATTGTTACCTGACGCATTCTCATCAACTTGAAGAATGGCTTAGATGCGCGGATACCGAATGCACGAGCATCTTTTGCATCAAAGGATGCCATCTCTGAGATGTCTGCTCCTGCAACAAATGAACGATATGGGTCATCTGCATTCAGTTTCTTATTGAAGCATGCACCGCCTGTAAGGATCAGCACCTTGATGTCATCTCTTGCCTCAATCTCTGTCAGCACCTGATCCAACTCATCGAGAGTCTCGCTATTTAGCGCATTCAGTGCCTTTGGACGTGAAATCTGCAATACTGCAATCTCGTCTGCTACATCCAGAATCAGATTCTTATAATCTCCCATCGTCTTTTCCTCCTGAAATTGTACTAACTCCTCATACTTTTCCCACGGGGAAATAAGCAGTGGAAATAGACCTATGGATGAATGGTGATGTAGCTAATTCGCCTAAGTGGGCTGAATCTCCCACCACAAAACAAAACTCCGTTATCTACCCCGTCTGTGAACTATACCCCGTATAAAGACCATGATAGTTCCTTGTTAATTTTTTGTCAATCTCTTTTTGTAGAAATTTAGAATTATGCTTCTAAGAGCTTCTCAACTGTTGCAAGCTTCACACATACAGTGAAAACATCCAGTGCCTGTCCTAATTCCTTAAGGTCAGGATAAGAAGGAGCTACACGAATAGTGGAGTCCTCTGGATCCTTATGATAAGGGAATGGAGCACCAGCGCCTGTCATGGTAACACCTGCCTCTTTACAGAGCTTGATGGTACGGCTTGCACAGCCAGGAACTGTCGTATAGGTTACGAAGTATCCACCCAGAGGCTTGGTCCAGCTACCAACACCAAGTCCGGCTAACTCCTCTGTGAATCTCTTCTCAACCAGTTCAAACTTAGGGCGAAGGATTGCTGCATGACGGCTCATATGATAAGCGACACCCTCTGTCTTGAAGTAATTCACATGACGAAGCTGGTTCACCTTATCATGTCCGATGGTCTGAACCGTCAGCGTCTTCTTCACATCCTCCAGGTTCTTATCAGATGCAACCATACCAGCGATTCCGCCGCCAGCATAACTTACCTTAGAAGTAGATACGAACTCGAAGATCATATCCTCATTGCCATGCTTCTTCGCCTCAGTGAAGATCTCTAGGAGATGACCCTGCTTCTCCTCCTCATCATAGATGTGATGGACGCAGTAAGCATTATCCCAGAATACACGGAAGTCATCTGCGGCTGGCTTTAATGCTGCAATACGGCGAACGGTCTCATCACTATATACATAGCCCTGTGGGTTAGAGTACTTTGGTACATTCCACATACCCTTCACAGCCGGGTCCTTCACCAGTTCCTCCACCATATCCATATCAGGGCCATCGGGAGTCATTGGCACATTGATCATCTTAATGCCATAGTGCTCAGTTACACCGAAGTGTCTGTCATATCCAGGTACCGGACAGATCCACTTTACCTCAGGGAGCTTGCACCATGGAGTATTGCCACAGTAGCCAGTGATCATTCCACGGGTTACCTGGTCAAACATAATATTCAGAGAAGAGTTACCGAATACGATTACCTGATTTGGATCAGCATCAACCATGCTTGCAATCAGTTCCTTGGCACCAGGGATACCATCTAAGCCACCGTAGTTACGGGTATCTATGCCACTGATTGCATCCACCATCTCCTCTGGATTCACTGCTGTAAGCATCTCCTTTGCCAGGTCTAGCTGTGCAGGTGCTGGCTTACCGCGAGCCATATTCAGAGACAGATCCATCTCCTGATACTTCTTATAGGCTGCCTTTAGGCTTTCCTTCTCCTGCAATAATTCCTCTTTGGATAATTCATTGTAAGATCTCATAGCGTCTCCTCGGTCTCCTTTTCTTCTTTCTTTTTCCTTTATTTATATAAATGTAAACCAAAATCTTCATTCTTGGTCTACATTTACAATACCTTATATCGCAATCGCGTCCATAAAAGGACGATTCCACAAAATACTTACGAATCTATATTAGGGCTCATTTGAATCTCCATAGGCTTCATGGAGATGATCTAAGCGTTCCTTAATCTCAGCTTCTTTACCTAAGACGCCAGGCTCATAGAAGCGAGATCCCAGCAGGGAATCTGGTAAGTACTGCTGCTTCACATAATGCTCATGAAAGTCGTGTGGGTACTGATAACCAATTCCATGGCCCATCTTTTTGGCACCACCATAGTGGGCATCTCTCAGATGATTCGGCACTGGTTCTGTGTAGGTAGTTTTCACTGCCTTCATTGCAGAGTCGATGGCATTTACCACTGCATTGGACTTAGGTGCACCTGCTACATAACTAGCAGCCTCTGCCAGAATTATTCTAGCCTCTGGCATTCCAATTCTCTCTGCTGCACTGGCTGCGGCCTCTGCCACCACAAGTGCCATGGGGTCTGCATTTCCAACATCCTCAGCCGCATGAACCATAATACGTCGGGCTACGAACTTCACATCCTCACCTGCATAAAGCATACGAGCAAGGTAGTAAACTGCAGCGTCTGGATCAGAGCCTCGCATGGACTTGATAAAAGCGGAGATGGTGTCGTAATGATTATCACCCTCTCTGTCGTAACGAATCACACGCTTCTGGATACACTCACTGATGACATCCAATGTGAGATGAATCTGACCATCCTCAGAAGGATCTGTGGTTAGCACGCCAAGCTCTAGTGCATTCAGTGCACGGCGGGCATCACCATTGGCCATGTCTGCTAAAAAGTCAAGGGCATCCGGGTCCATCACAGGCTTATAGATTGCCATGCCTCTCTCCTTATCAGTGAGAGCTCTCTGGATCAGTTCCTTCACCTCATCCTCAGTTAAGGTATGAAGCTCGAATACTACGGATCGAGAGATCAGGGCTCCATTCACTTCGAAGTAAGGATTCTCTGTGGTAGCTCCAATCAGTGTGATGGTTCCATCCTCTACAAAGGGAAGGAGATAATCCTGCTGGCTCTTATTGAAGCGATGGATCTCATCGATGAAGAGGATGGTCTTACGTCCCATGGTGCGGAGCCTCTCCTTGGCCTCTTCCACCACTTCCTGCATGTCCTTCTTACCAGCTGTTGTAGCATTAATTGCGCGAAACTCAGACTTCGTAGTGTGAGCGATGACCTGTGCTAAGGTTGTCTTACCAGTTCCCGGAGGACCATAAAAGATTACCGAGGACAACTTATCTGCCTTAATGGCACGATAGAGGAGCTTGTCCTTACCGATGATGTGCTGCTGTCCAACCACTTCGTCGAGAGTCTTAGGACGCATACGTGAGGCCAGTGGAGATTCCTTCTCTGCTTCATTCTGTCGCATATATTCGAAGAGATCCATGTAGCCTCCTTTCTATTTCAATCATTACTTGTTCATTCCATGTCCGGAGTCACATCCTTCGGAAGTCCCCTTGGGATTCTATGCCACTCCATTACACATCATATAACATGTCCCTGGCATCTATCAAAATATTTTAAGAGGTAGACCAATCTGTATTTTGTCCGCCTATAGCGGACTCATGTCACTTATGTACGTATAAAATGCATTTTTTCTCTTTCTATCATTCATATTACATCATATCTGAACGTAAAACAGCATTTCTCTCAATGCAACATGAATAAAGTTTATTAGAATTATTCATGTCTTTTATAAGATAACTGATGGGAGACTTTATTTCAAGAGCAAAAAATCCCTCCAGTTCAAACCGGAGGGATTCCCTTTTATTTATTCCTTGTTATCTACATCACATGTCAAAGGTAAAAGTGCCATATCAGCCTTACTGACAGAGCAGACATTACTGTCCTTCACCTGCTACCACACTACCACTCAGTTCTCCATCCACTACATCGATTCGGATGGTGTCACCCATATGTAGATCCTGACTTAAGATAATTCTAGCAGCCAGTGTCTCTACCGTCTTCTGCAGATATCTCTTTAGTGGACGTGCACCATAGACAGGATCATAGCCTCTTTGGATCACCATTTCCTTCGCAGCATCTGTAAGCTCCACCTTCAGTTCCCGATCTACGAGACGCTGATTCAGATCACTTAGAAGCAAGTCTACGATGTGGCCTATATTTCCCTTGGTGAGAGGCTTGAAGAAGATAATCTCATCAAGTCGATTCAAAAACTCTGGGCGGAAGTGTCCGCGGAGCTCAGAGCGAACAGCCTCTCTCGCAGTGGCGGAGATCTCTCCATCCTCTGTGATGCCATCAAGTAATTCGGATGCGCCTAAGTTACTGGTCATAATGATGATGGTGTTCTTAAAGTCCACGGTACGGCCCTGGGAGTCGGTGATTCGTCCATCGTCTAGAACCTGCAGCAGCACATTGAATACATCTGGATGTGCCTTCTCCACCTCATCAAAGAGGACTACAGAATAAGGCTTCCGGCGTACTGCCTCTGTGAGCTGACCACCCTCATCATATCCCACATATCCTGGAGGCGCTCCGATTAGTCGGCTGACAGAATACTTCTCCATGTACTCCGACATGTCGATTCGTACCATATTATTCTCATCATCGAAGAGAGATGCGGCCAGGGACTTAGCCAGTTCTGTCTTACCTACACCTGTTGGTCCAAGGAAGAGGAAGGAGCCGATTGGCTTGCTTGGATCCTTGATACCGGCACGAGATCTAATGATGGATTCCGTTACCAGTTGCACTGCTTCATCCTGACCCACAACTCTCTTATGAAGCTCCTGATCCAGATGCAGCGTCTTATTACGCTCCGTCTCATTCAGCTTAGATACCGGGATTCCAGTCCAGCGAGAGATGATCTCAGCGATCTCATTCTCTGTCACCTTCTCATGAACCAGAGACAGATCCTTATCACGGACCACAGCCTCGGCCTGGGCTAATTGCTGACGGAGAGATGGCAGGAGACCATATTCGATCTCAGATACCTTCTCCAGATTTCCCTCAGCACGATACTTCTCGTCCTCATGCTCAGCCTTCTCAATAGCCTCACGGAGTTCAGAGACACCAGACACTGCCTTCTTCTCATTCTCCCAGTCAGCCTTCTTACGACTCAGTTCATCCTGGAGCTCTGACAGTTCCTTTTGCAGGGAATTCAGTCGATCCTGAGAGAGAGGGTCTGTCTCCTTCTTCAGGGCAGTCTCCTCAATCTGCATCTGCATGACACGACGATTCAATTCATCTAGTTCCTCAGGCATAGAGTCCATCTCAGTTTTAATCGAAGCACATGCCTCATCCACCAGGTCAATTGCCTTATCCGGCAGGAATCGATCTGAGATATAGCGGTGGGACAGTGTGGCTGCTGTTACCAGTGCAGAGTCAGAGATGGTGACATGGTGGAAGTTCTCATAGCGCTCCTTCAGTCCTCGAAGGATAGAGATGGTATCCTCCACACTTGGCTCGTCCACCATAACTGGTTGGAATCTTCGCTCTAGGGCTGCATCCTTCTCGATATACTTATGATACTCATTCAGAGTGGTTGCACCAATACAGTGGAGCTCACCACGGGCCAGCATAGGCTTCAGCATATTGCCAGCATCCATAGAGCCCTCCGTTGCACCAGCCCCTACAATGGTATGAATCTCATCGATGAAGAGGAGGATCTGGCCTTCAGACTGCTTCACTTCGTCTAGGACAGCCTTCAGTCGCTCCTCGAACTCACCACGGTACTTGGCACCTGCCACCAGAGAACCCATATCCAGGGCAAATACCCTCTTATTCTTCAGATTATCCGGCACATCCTCATGGAAGATTCGCTGGGCCAGTCCCTCTACAACCGCCGTCTTACCTACACCAGGCTCACCGATGAGAACCGGGTTATTCTTAGACTTACGAGACAGGATACGAATCACATTACGGATCTCAGACTCACGACCGATGACTGGATCCAGCTTACCATTTCTGGCACGCTCCACCAGGTCATAGCCATACTTCTCAAGGGCCTCATAGGTATCTTCCGGATTATCTGTAGTGACATTCTGATTACCACGGACAGTCTGCAGCGCTGTTAGGAACCGCTCTCTGGTAATTCCAAATTCACGGAACTTCTCCTTCATGGTGCGGTCTGGATGTGCCAGCATAGACAGGAAGAGATGCTCTACAGAGACATACTGATCTCCCATCTTCTTGGCCTCATCCTCACCGTGCATCAGGACATCATTCAGTCCCTTTCCCACATAGACCTGGGCACTCTCTCCAGATACCTTCGGCAGTCCCTGAACCAGAGACTTGATATCATTGGTAAAGTAGGTCCGGTCGATTTCCATTCGCTCGATGAGTTTCGGGAATAGGCCATCCTCCTGAGTCAACAGTGCCAGAAGAAGATGCTCCTGGGTCAGTTCCTGGTTGCCGTAATCGTACGCCAGTTTCTCTGCTGCCTGTATGGCCTCTCCGGACTTCCTAGTAAACTGATCAATATTCATCACCTTCACCTCCTTAAATGTAAACCTTGTTCACGATGCCAGTTTTTATTTCAACAACCTCACATCGTAAGAATATTGTCATTACTTATCTCGAAACATAAGATACTCTCATTTGTTAGCACTGTCAAGTGTTGAGTGCTAAAATTGTCAGATTATTTACAAAAAAATACCAGCGGAAATTTCCGCCGGTATTTCTTTCCCAGATCTATCTAATTCTGCGATGCAGGGGGACTTAGTCCAATTTGAACTTACCTACCTCATCAGACAGATTCAGAGAGATATCATTGCTAGAGTTCGCCTCGTCACCGATCTCACGCATGGAGTCTACCATGTGAGCGGAGCGACCAGCTGCATTTGTAACACCCTGTGCGGACTCCTCAACTGCCACATTAACTGCAGATGTGGATTCCTTGATGCTATTGATATCGTTCTGGAGCTCATCTGTGATACCAGAGATATCCTGCATCATATCATTCATATTCTCAGCGGTAGACTGGAACTCAGTACTTATGTCTACCAGATGCTGGAAGCCTGTCATAGCTGTCTCATCCATGAAGTGCAGCATGTTCTGTGCTTCTGCTGCCAGCTGCTCAACTGCATCGATTACTTCCTTAGACACCTTCTGGATCTCTGCTGCAGCCTGAGCAGAATTCTGAGCCAGATTACCGATTTCATTGGCAACTACTGCGAAGCCTCTACCCTGCTCTCCTGCACGAGCTGCCTCTATTGACGCATTCAATGCTAAGAGGTTGGTCTGGTCTGTTATCTCGATAATATTCTCTGTTAAGAGATTGATCTGCTCTACAGCCTTGGATGCTTCGATTCTGCTCTGGACATTCTGAGACATCTCCTCTACACGGCGACGAGCATCTGCCTGCTGGGCCTCTGCTTCCTGTCCAGCAACCTCTGCACGACCGCGAATATCGCTAGAAAACTTTTTACCATCATTACTCTTTGTAGCAACCTGTCCAATAGCTTCGTAGATATTCTCCACTGCATCACCGATCTCATGGAGATTGGCAGAGGTCTCCTCCATGGCAGCAGCCATCTCCTCCATCGTTGCTGATACGTCTGTCGCATCCTGCTGTGCATCGTTTAGGCTGGATGCAATCTTACCGGATGCAGACTTCAGATTGGTAGAAGAGCCTGAGATATTACGCATGATACCACGCATGTAGGCTAAGAGCTCATTGATATTATCCGCCATGAGTTCTGTCTCATCACCAGTTTTAATATCCAGAGTCTGGGTGAGATCTCCCTCATTATGAACCAGGTCGTATACCTTATCATTCACCTTCTTCAGGTTACGAGAGATACTGCGGACAATGAGATTCATGACGAGAAGGGATATGAAAAGCATCACCAGGGTGACACCCACAATTCTTATCTCATTGATACGAAGCTCCTGTGTGATACCAGATGCATCATAGTCACAAGCAATAACGGCATAGACCTTACCACCAGTATCTGCCACTGGAAAATAGGTTGTAATCAGATCTCCATCTTCTGATCTTGTAATCTCTGGTGTTGTGGCAATCTTACCTGAAAATGCCTGGGCTACCAGTTTCTTATCGTCCTTATACTCATCACCTGGTGAGGCTGGATCCTCCTCAGCGGAATCGCCTGCATATACTGTCTTATCCCCATCCTTATAGAGGGCATAGATATAGGTGACATCGTATTTAGACTGGAGACCAATCAATGACTGATGGAAGGTCTGCTGAAGTGTACTACCAG
>Ga0256405_10001206_pt1 | contig 73169 bp, 54 predicted proteins | sample RumenRJG_02DNA_FD_189096 | JGI IMG/M metagenome (GOLD analysis project Ga0256405, IMG submission 189096) | Bovine rumen microbial communities from Lethbridge, Alberta, Canada - RJG_02 | ecosystem: Host-associated > Mammals > Digestive system > Stomach > Rumen | place: Canada: Alberta...
TGGTACTGACCCACCAGTTGGGAGAGTAGGTCGCCGCCGTTTTTAGGAAGCCCGGACGTCAATCGTGACGCCCGGGCTTCTTCGTTATCAGCTATACAGGCCTATATGACAAAAAAACCGACTCCCGAGAGAGGAGTCGGTTGAAGGTGTTAAGCACGCCTGGATTAGCGGAGCTTGGTGTAGCCGTAGCGGGCCTCGTCGCCGAGTTCGATCTCGATGCGCATGAGGCGGTTGTACTTGGCGATACGGTCGGTACGGGACAGGGAACCGGTCTTGATCTGGCCGCTGTTGGTAGCGACGGCGATGTCGGCGATGGTAGTGTCCTCGGTCTCACCGGAACGGTGGGAGGTGACGGTGGTGTAGCCGTGACGGTGGGCCATCTCGATGGCGTCCAGGGTCTCGGTCAGGGAACCGATCTGGTTCACCTTGATGAGGATGGAGTTGCCGGCGCCCATTTCGATACCCTTCTGGAGGTACTTCACGTTGGTCACGAAGAGGTCGTCACCCACGAGCTGGCAGCGGTCGCCGATGGCCTTGGTGAGCTTCACCCAGCCTTCCCAGTCTTCCTCGGAGAGGCCGTCCTCGATGGAGTCGATCGGATACTTGGAGATGAGTTCCTCGAGATAGGCGATCTGCTCGTCGGTGGTGAGCTTCTTGCCGTTCGGATCCTTCTGCTTGCCGTCCTTGAGCTGCTTGTAGTCATAGTAGAAGGTGTCACCCTCCTTGAAGCAGAACTCGGAAGCGGCGCAGTCCATGGCGATCTTCACGTCCTTGCCGGGCTCGTAGCCGGCCTTCTTGATGGCCTCGATGATGCAATCCAGGGCGTCGTCGATACCGTTGAGCTTCGGGGCGAAACCACCTTCGTCACCCACGGCGGTGGAGAGGCCACGGGCCTTCAGGACCTTCTGGAGGGCGTGGAAGACCTCGGCGCCGATGCGGACGGCCTCAGCCTCGTTGGGAGCGCCGACCGGACGGATCATGAACTCCTGGAAAGCGATGGGGGCGTCGGAGTGGGCGCCGCCGTTGATGATGTTCATCATCGGAACCGGAAGGACATAGGCGTTGGTGCCGCCGAGATAGCGGTACAGCGGAAGACCGAGCTCCAGGGCGGCTGCCTTGGCGACGGCGAGGGAAACGCCGAGGATGGCGTTGGCGCCGAGCTTGGACTTGGTCGGGGTGCCGTCGAGTTCGATCATGGTCTTGTCGATGGCGCGCTGCATGGTGGCGTCCATGCCGACGATGGCGGGGGCGATGACCTCGTTGACGTTCTTCACAGCCTGGAGAACGCCCTTGCCGCAATAGCGGGAACCGCCGTCGCGGAGCTCGAGGGCCTCGTTCTCACCGGTGGAGGCACCGGACGGAACGGCGGCGACGCCGACAAAACCGCTGTCAAGGGTAACTTCAACTTCGATGGTGGGGTTGCCGCGGGAATCGAGGATCTCCCTACCGAAAACTTGTACGATCTGCATTGTTTTATGGGTTTAAAATGTTTGCTTTCTTAGGAGCGCCGCAAATTTACGAAATTTATTGAAGATTATCAACGGCGCGGTACACCTGGATGCCGGTAACGGCTTTCCGGCCCATCACATACTCTTCCAAGGTCTTGGGATCCATGACGACCTTCATGGGCACGGTGGATGCGTGGATGAACCGGACCGGCTTCCCGGGGACCACTTTGGCGATGGCGCAGTGGGATACGTCCAGGCCGTCCACCTTTGTGGTGAAGAGGATGATATCGCCGTTTCGGATGCCCGGAAGGGCTTTTTTCAAGGCCGATTTGGGAATGTAGGAGGAAGGCACCGCGTTGATCTGCCGTTCGATGGCGGCGATAGCATCGACATCCGTCATCCGCTTGTAGGAGTCCGGATGCTGGGACATGAAATGGACTGGATGGCCGAAATCCACGCCGCCCAGCGCGCCCGTCATCTCTTGCAGGACGCCTCGTTTCACGCCTTGCCGGGCCCATTCGGTCGTGTAGTGCAGCCGGTCTTCATAGCGGCCGCACACGCCGTCCCGATACCGGCTCTCGCGGAGCTCCCGGGCCAGGGTCTCAAAGGATCCGTCCTGCCCGGCCGCGCGGGCCAGGCCCAGGCACGTCTCCACGAAGAGGATGCAGTCCGTCCGCGTGAGGTAGATGCACAGGGTTTCCTGCTCCGGTTCCTCCAGCGTCCCCGCCACGTATGGCTGTCCGAGCAGCGCCTCCGCCGCCCGGACCATCCGGTCGCCCACGGATTTGTCGGCATACCCCTTCAGGTCCGTCATTACTTGAATCGCCAACGCCTGGTCATCCGGCGTGGTCAGGTACTTTTCCGCCGGCGTCTGTCCCTGACAGGCCATCAGGGAGAGGAAGAGGGCCAGCGCAGTCATCCATCGTCTCATACCGACAAAGATACGTATTTTTCGTATCTTTGCAGCCGGAATGGACAAGTCGAAGGCATTGGAATCGGAGTTCCGGACGTATTACCGTCCGCTGTGCCTGTATGCCCTGCACTACCTGGGTGATCCGGATGCGGCGGAAGATATTGTCCAGGAGAGCTTTACGGCGCTTTGGCAGCAGGAAAAAGCGATTCAGAGCGTGAAGGGCTGGCTCTATGCGGCCGTCCGGAACCGCTGCATCGACGCGCTCCGGCGGGCCGGGAAGACGGAACCGCTGCCCATGGACCTGGACGGGCCCATCTCCGACGACGAGGCGGCGGAGCGTTCCTCTCTGGAAGCCCGCCTTTGGACCGCCGTGGATTCCCTCCCCGAAATGCGCCGGAAATGCCTCCTTTTGGCCAAGCGTGACGGCCTGTCCTACAAGGAGATAGCTGAAGAGTTGAACCTTTCCGAACACACCGTCCGCAATCACATTTCCCGGGCGCTGGAAACCCTCCGCGATGGCGGTCCGGAAATCCTCGACTTCATTTTTTCATTTTTCTGATGGTACTTTTCACGGAGTTGTGCGTCTTGAGGGTGTATGGATCATTTTGACGAAAAGCATCTTTCCTTTGTCCTCCGCCATTATCGGCAGGGGACGTTCGACACGCAGGCCGCGTGGGAGAAACTCTCCGGTGCCCGTCGGCGCCGTCCGGTGTGGCTGCTGTGGACCCTGCCCGTTGCTGCGGCTCTGGCCATCGGCGTATTCTTCTCCTGGCGGAACGCATGGACCGAATACCGCAGCTACGACCTGGCGCAGGCCTTTACCCTGGTCGATGGTACCCGCGCCACCCTTGCTCCGGGGGCGACGCTCCGCTACCAGCCACACAAGGCCTCCCGGCAGGTGTCGATGACCGGCAAGGTCCTCTATGAGGTCGTCCATGACGAGGTGCACCCTTTCACCGTCACGGCACCCTCGGCCACGGTTACGGTCCTCGGAACCGTTTTCCAGGTCCTTGCCGATGGCATGGACACGCGGGTAGATGTCACCGAGGGCCGCGTACGCTTTACGGGAGCCCAGGGTGACGGCCTCATCCTCACGGCCGGGCAGTCCGCCTCGATCCGGGATGCCATCCCCGTCCTGGAAGTGACTCCGCTCCCGAATCCATCGGCCTGGGCCACCGGCTCCTTCCGCTACGAGGCCACCCCGCTGGAAACCGTCCTCCAGGAGCTCTCCGCCTTCTACGGCGTCCCCCTCTCCACCGACGCACCCTCCCGGCTCCTCACCGGCACCTTCTCCACGGCCGCCCTGGACGAAACCCTCTCCCTCATCGAAGCCGCCCTGGACGTCACCATCGACCGGAAATGACCGTTATTTGCAAGTGATTGATTTGTAGGTGATTGTGAAAACAGCTTTCGGTTCCAAGACAGAAAGCACTTTTAGGAAACGTCTGAAAATGAATATGATAAGAAAAACGCTACCGACGGTCGTCCTTCTGCTGGTCGCGACGAGCCTGTGGGCGCAGACGACGCTGCGCGAGGGGATGGCTGCCCTGGAGCAAAAGTATGGCGTCCATTTCGTGTATGACGCCGCCCTACCGCTGGAGAAGAAAGCGGGGCAGGCCGACGGGACCACGCTCGAGCAGGCGCTGGAAAGCCTATTCGAGGGGACGGACATCCGCTATGAGATCAAGGGAAACCACGTGGTTCTCAGGAAGGTACGGAAAGTGACGATCAGCGGTCTGATCACGGATGCCGCCACGGGCGAGACGCTCATCGGAGCTGGAGCGACCGTCGGCAGGGACGGGGCCGTCACCAATAACTTCGGTTTCTATTCCCTGACGATTCCGGAAAAGGAGGAGGTCCAAGTCACCTATTCCTATGTGGGGTATGCCACGCAGACGGTCACCATCCCTGCGCGGAGCAACCGGACTGTCCATGTGCAGCTGGTTCCCGGCGCTTCCCTGGAAGAGGCCGTCGTCACTGCGCAGAAGGAATCCGGCATCGCATCGACCAAGATGAGCGCCATCGAGGTTCCGCTGCAGGTCATCAAGTCGGCCCCGGCCCTTTTCGGCGAGGCCGATGTCATCAAGACACTCCAGCTCCTGCCCGGTGTCCAGGGCGGGACGGAGGGTTTCTCCGGCATCTACGTCCGGGGCGGCGGACCGGACGAGAACCTGCTCCTGCTGGACGGGATTCCCATCTACAATGCGGAACACCTGCTGGGTATCTTCTCCATCTTCCAGCCGGAAGCCATCAAGAAAATGACCCTGTACAAAGGCTCCTTCCCGTCCCGCTACGGCGGTCGTATCTCCAGCATCGTCGATGTCCGTACCAACGACGGTAATCTGTATGAAACGCACGGGAATTTCGGCGTGAGCATGCTGGCGGACAAGTTCCACCTGGAGGGTCCACTTTGGAAAGGACGCACATCCTATTCCATCAGCGCCCGGGGCATGCACACTCTGCTCCTGACGCCGATCCTCAAAGCTGTCAAATTTGACGGGAACTATTTTTTCTACGACCTGGATGCCAAGGTCACCCATCGGTTCGATGACAGGAACCGCCTGTATTTCAATGTGTACAACGGAATGGATGACTTGTATTACCGACATAAGGAAACCCAGGACTACACTTTGGAAGCGCCCATAAAGAGTTTCGACCAGGGCAAACTGGGCATCCGCTGGGGAAATACGGTGGCCGCTCTGCGGTGGAACCATGTCCTTTCCGGGAAGCTCTTCAGCAATACCACCTTGGCTTACAACCGGTACCGCATGGTGATGGAAACGGAAATGCTGAGCGAGGAAACCGTGGGGGGAACTCTTTCCGACCGGAATCTCTATCGTTTCGATTATCGCTCCGGCATGCGGGACTGGGTACTGAAAACCGACTTCGAATACAATCCCGTCCCTACTCATCGGATCCATTTCGGCGGGAGCTATACCCACCACACTTTCATCCCGGAGACGCTCACCAACGTGAACCAACAGATCATGGACACGCAGATCCAGGTCGATACCACCTGGCACCTCAAGAGCAACTCCCGTCAGACCGGCCATGAGGTCGGCCTCTATGCCGAGGATGACATCCGTTTGGGACAGGCATGGACCCTGAATCCCGGGCTCCACGTTTCCCTCTTTAACACACAGGGTAAGAGCTACTTCTCGGTGGAACCGCGCTTGAGCGCGAAGGTGGACCTCGCGCAGGACTGGTCGGCCAAGGCCTCCTATTCCCGGATGTCGCAGTATGTCCATCTGCTCACCTCCTCCCAGGTCTCCCTGCCCTTGGACCTCTGGGTGCCGATCACGAAGGATATCGCTCCGGAAACCGCTGACCAGTATTCGCTGGGCTTCTATTACAGCGGCCTCCGCGGCTGGGAGTTCTCCCTGGAGGGATACTGGAAGAAGATGAATAACGTCCTGGAATACAAGGATGGTGTGTCCTTCCTGTTCAATTCCGACGGCTGGGAGAACAAGGTGGAAACGGGCCGGGGAAGGGCGATGGGCCTGGAACTCTTCATCGAAAAGACGATGGGAAAAACCACCGGCTGGCTGGGCTATACCCTCTCGCGGAGCGACCGGGTCTTCCCGACCATCAACGCCGGGCGATGGTTTCCGTACCGGTACGACCGGCGGCATCAGGTCAATCTGGTGGTCAATCACCGATTCAATGAGAAGTTTGATCTCAGTGCCACCTGGAACTATGCCTCCGGCGGAACTACCACCATTCCGGAACGGTCGGTCGTGATGGTGAACCCCAGTGGAGAACTCTTTCTGGAAGAGTACGTTCCGTCCCGGAACAATTACCGGCTTCCGGCCTCCCATACGTTGAACCTGGGTTTCAATTTCCATCGGAAACACCGGCGCGGGGAAGGCGTCTGGAACCTGAGCATCTACAATGTCTATAACCGGATGAATCCCAATTTCGTCGTGCGGGATACGGATTCCTACATGTCCTCCTTTGCGGACGAGAGCGGATCAGACAGCCAGTATATCGTGAAGAGCAAGCTGGTCAAACTGACGCTCCTCCCGATATTCCCGTCCGTCGGTTATACAAGAAGTTTCTGAGTATGAAAAGATTATTGTTATTCATAGCCCTTTTGGCGGCCGTTGCCTGCGAGAATGATATCCCCTACGATTTCGGAGAGGCCGGACCGAAACTGATGGTGACGGGGTTCCTGTACGCGGGGGCGGCGGAGCAGACAGTGAATGTATCCCTGAGTGAAGGGGGAACCGTCTCCGGGGTCGGGGACGCGACGGTCCGCTGCTATGTCAATGGAACGCTTGCGGCATCGGCGTCGGCCCATTCCGACGATAAGGCTCGCGGTGCCCAGTATCACCAGCTGCCGGTCAGCTTCAAGGCTGATTTCACGGTCGGCGATGTCGTTGTGCTGGAGGTGGAGGCAGCGGGTCACAAGGCATTTACGCCGGAATTGACCGTGCCGGCCGCACCAATCGTGGAAAAGGCGGATACGACACACACTACGGTGACCCATGCAGATTGGAGCGAAGAGGTACTGCGGTTCACCGTCGATATGATTGACCGGAAAGGGGAGGACAACTGGTACGCCTTGAACCTTGTGAAGGAAGTGACCGGGGTGTTTTCTTTCGAGGACGGACGGCCTGACATCCCTGTCGTACGCCGCAGTTACCCGATGATCAGCCACTCCTCCTTGACGGACCCCATCCTGCTGGACGGCAATATGGCCCTGACGGATGTGGATTTGGACATCATGGACTATATGGACTACCTGGGCGACGGCCGTTTCGAGACTTTCTCGGACCAGTTGTTCCGGGATGGTCCGGCCCGGCTTGTGTTCGATTCCCCCATGCAGTTCTATTACCCGGGTGCCGATCCGGATCTGCTGTTTGAAGTTTTACGGCAGGATTTTGGCAACGAGGTGTCCTGGAGTGCCGAATGGCCGGTACACGAGATCTCCCGCACCTTGGAAGTCCGGGTTCATGGCTGCAGCCAGGACGCCTACATCTATCTCCGCGCCCTCCGTACCGTCCGTTCAAATGGCTACAATCCCGTCCTGACAGAGCCCGTGACGATTCCTGGCAACATCATCGGCGGCATCGGTTTCGTGGATGTCCTCAACACGGCCGCCGTCCGGATCGGCCTTCCCGAAGACTAGAAATACTTCTTCTCCTGCCTATACAGGGCGACGAAGATGAAGATCAGGACCGTGAAGGCCCAGAGGGAAGAGCCGCCGTAACTGAGGAGCGGCAGGGGGATGCCGATGACGGGCATCAGGCCTACGGTCATGCCGATGTTGATGAACAGGTGCATGAAGATGCAGGAGGCCACGCAGTAGCCGTAGATACGGTTGAAGCTTTCCCGGCAGCGTTCGGCGTCCAGGATCAGCCGTACAATCAGATACACGTACAGGAGGATGACGACGAGGCAGCCCACGAAGCCCCATTCCTCGCCCACGGTGCAGAAGATGAAGTCCGTGGACTGCTCCGGGACGAAGCCGAAAGCCGTCTGCGTTCCCTGCAGGAAACCCTTGCCGGTGAGTCCGCCGGAGCCGATGGCGATCTTGGACTGGTTCACGTTGTAGCCCACGCCGGCGAGGTCCTCCTTCATGCCCAGCAGCACTTCGATGCGGGAACGCTGGTGGTCCTGGAGGACGTTCTGGAAGATGAAATCCGTGGAGAAAACGAGGGCGACGCCCACGACGAAAGCCGCCAGCGAAAGCCCCAGGAAGCCGTCTTTCTGCCGGAAGGCGCGGACGGCCAGGAAAGGAAGGATCAGGAAACTGAGCCCCAGCAGGATGTACAGGGGCTTGATTTTCAGGAGGAAGGCCCACCGGTAGGTCTGGCTTTCCCGGGCCATCGGAACCCAGGCCACCCGTTCCATCCAGTCCAGATGGTCCTGGACCGCCCCTTGCAGCATTCCCCACAGCCAGGGCAGGGCGGACATCAGCGCAACGAAACCGATGCCGGTTCCGAGCCGCTTCCAGAACTCCTTGCGCGGACCCATGAAGGCGTTGCACAGGGTCAGGATGCCGATGAGGATGAGGATGGACGTATAGGGACTGATGGTGAGCGTCGTGATGAAGAGCAGGATCACCAGGCCGATGAGTCCGAGCCACCAGCCGGAGAAACCTTCCCGGTACAGGACGAAAATGAAGCCGGCATAGACGAGGGCGGACCCCGTCTCGCTCTCCGCCACGATGATGAGCATGGGCACGCCGATGATGGCGGCCACGAGAAGGAAATCCTTCCACTGGGTGATCTTGAAGTTTTGCCGACTCATGACCGACGCCAGAAGGAGAGATGTTGTAATCTTCGATATTTCAGCAGGTTGGAACTTGACCGGACCTAGCTCGAACCACGAATGCGATCCCTTTACGTCCTTGGAAACGAAGATGACCAGTACCAGCAGGGCGCAGACGATGAGGTACATGGGCAAAGAGGCGGTTTCCCAGAGCCGGGGCGGCAGTACGAACAGGATGAGCCCGGCCAGGCCGAAGGACGTGAGCATCCAGACGAACTGTTTGCCGCTGCGGACGCTCCAGTCGAAGATGGACGCAGGATCCTCGGAGTGGATGGACGCGTAGATGTTCACCCAGCCGATCAGCACCAGCAGGACATATACGCCGATCAGTTTCCAGTCGATGGACTGCTTGAGGCCCCTTTGATGTGTGTTCTCTCCGATCATCGTCCTAATCCTTCTTCACGCGGGACATCAGGTTCGCTTCCTTCATCCGCTTTTCCAGGTCTTCCCGCTTCACTTCGCCCTTGAGGTATTTCTCCACCATCAGCGAAGCCATCGGAGCCGCGTACGTGGCGCCGAATCCGCCGTTTTCCACATAGGCGGCGATGGCGATCTTGGGATCGTCCATGGGCGCGAAGCAGATGAACACGGAGTTGTCGGCGCCGCGGGGGTTCTGGGCCGTCCCGGTCTTGCCGCACACGTCCAGCCCGTCGATATGGGCCACCCAGGCCGTTCCGCCCATGCCGGCGCCCGAGTTACAGGCCCGCCACATCCCCTTGATGACCTTGGGGAAATGCTCCGGGGAAACCTTGGTATATTGTTTCTCGTAATACTTCGGGTCGATCTCCACGCCTTCCGAGGCCTTGATGATGTGGGGAATGTAGTAGTAGCCCCGGTTCGCGACGGTCGCGCACAGGTTGGCCAGGTGCATGGGCGTCGCCAGGATCTCGCCCTGGCCGATGGACAGGGAGATGACCGTGGTGGAGTTCCAGCGGCCTTTTCCGTACGCCCGGTTGTAGGTCTTGGCCGTGGGGATGCTGCCGCTGAACTCGTTCGGGAAGTCGGAACCCAGCTTGGTGCCGAACCCGAAACTCGTGACCATGTCGTGCCAATGGTCCATCGCCTCGCCGTAGTCCCCGCCGAACTTCTTGTTGTCCAGGATGTTCTTGAGAACATAGCAGTAGTAGGCGTTGCAGGACATCATGATGGACTCCTCCATGTTGAGGGGGGATTTATGTCCGTGGCAACCCAGCTTGTGCCCGGCTCCGAAGTGGTAGCCGTGGCTGCAGGGATACATCATTTCCGGCCGCAGGACGCCTTCCTCCAGGCCGATGAGTCCGTTCACCAGCTTGAAGACCGATCCCGGGGGATAGGAAGCCTGCACGGCCCGGTTGTACATGGGCCTGTACGGGTTTTTCGCGATTTCGTCGTAGTGCTTGCCGATGTCGGCGAGCTGATCCACGTCGATACCCGGCGAGGACACCAGGGCCAGGATCTCGCCGGTGCCCGGTTCGATGGCGACGAGGGCGCCCACCTTGTTCTGCATGAGCTCCTGCCCGTACTGCTGGAGATTCGCGTCGATGGTGGTGACGATGTCGTGGCCCGGAACGGCCTCCTTGTCGAATTCGCCGTTCTTGTAGGGCTGCTCGATCTGGTTGTGCGAGTTGCGGAGGAAGATGTGGTAGCCCTTTTCGCCGCGGAGTTCCTTTTCGCGGGCCGCTTCGATGCCGGTCATGCCGGCGTAGTCGCCGCTCCGGTATTCGCCCGGATGCTTGTCGATATAGGCCTGGTTCACCTCGGAAACGTAGCCGAGGAGGTTGCCGCCGGCGTTGATGGGGTAGTCCCGGATACCGCGCACCTGGCCCCGGAAGCCGGGGAAGCGGTACTGGACCTCGGCAAAGCGGTTGTAGGTCTCGGCCGGGATCTGTTTGAGCATCGTCACGCTCTGGAAACCGATCTTGCGCCGGTTCCGCCGGTATTCGTCCATTTTGCCGCGCAGGAATTCCGGCGTCACGTCCAGGACGGCGGCGAGGGCGAGCGTGTCGAAAGCCTCCACCTCGCGCGGATTCACGAGGATGTCGTACGCCACCTTGTTGCCCACGAGGATGTTCCCGTTCCGGTCGTAGATGACCCCGCGGGTCGGGAGGATCATCTCCCGGACCGTGGAATTGATGTCCGCGTCGATCTTGTAGTGCTCGTCCAGGACCTGGATGGAGAAAATCTTCGCCAGAAGGACGACGGCGACCACTCCCAGACCGATCAGGAGTTTGATATGCCTGCGGTCCGTGGTCATTTGCGCGTGTCGGGGGCGAGGATGTCAATGATGAGGAGGGACACCAGCACTCCGGCGACGAGGGACGCGCCGAAGCGGATCGCCTGGAAGGTGAGCGGGCGCGTGCCGGCCCCGTCGGCCCAGATATAGATCGCGAGGAAGAGGGCCTGGACCAGGAAAATGGCCATGAGCACCTTTCCAAAGCCGTTTTTCCGGACGGCGAAGTCCTCCTTGCGGGCGAACAGTTCGCCGCCGAAGATCAGGCGGATGACCTCTTTCCGGACGAAGGCCACGGGAACGAGGGCGAGGACATTCAGTCCGAGAATCCCTTCGGAGAGCAGGTCCACGACGAAGCCCGTCGCGAAGGCAATGACCATCGTGACCCAGGTGGGGACGCGGAGCGGAATGCACAGCACCATCACCGGCAGGATGGACAGCATCACATAGGGCGTGAGGTGGAAGTAGTTGCAGATGAGCATCTGGACCACCGTCAGGAGGAGATACACCAGGAAGAACGTGTTCTTTCTCATAGGCCGAAATCCTCCACTTCGTCAAAGGCCGTGTTATGGACGACGGTCACGTACCGGATGGCGGTGAAATCCTGGAACAGGTCCACCCGGATCTCGTTGGTGGCGCCGTTGATGACCTTCGCCTCACCGGCAAGGCCCAGCGGGATGTCCGGCGGGAAGACCAGCGAATGGCCGCTGGTGTACACGGTGTCGCCCACCTCGTATTTGTACTGGAGCGGCACTTCCTGGAGGATGGCGCCGTTGGAGCGCACGCCGTCCCAGATCAGGAGGCCGGTCGCCCCTTCGTCACCGAGGCGTCCGCTGATGGAGATGTCGCTGTTCTGGAAAGAGAAGGCATAGGCGTGATGGGCGCTCACCGCGTCCACGATGCCCACGACTCCGCTCCGGGTGATGATGCCCGACTTCTCCTGGATGCCGTCCTCGAATCCCTTGTTCAGGATCATGTAGTTGTGCTGCTTGTTGCGGCTGATCTTGATGACCTCCGCGGGGATGTAGTCGAAGCCCTGCACGCGGCCGTGAGCCACCCCCATCGAGTCGATGCGCCGGGCATGGGCCTCGCTCCGGTAGGCGTCCAGCTCTTCCCGGAGTTCGAAGTTCTCCTTGGCCAGGTCTTCGTTGATCTTCCTCAGGTTGAAGTAGTTCGCCACCTTCTGCGTGCTACCCCAGACGGTTCCCATCACCCCGTGCGCCGCCCGGGCGATCCAGATCTGCTGGAGCGTCGCGTTGTGCGAGAGTAGTTGCAACGCAGCAACCTCCATCAGGATGAAGATTGCTGCACTGATAATCCGGGGGAGAATCGACCTCTCTTTGGGCATACTAGCGCATCAAGAAGGAGTAGTTGTCCGTGTTCTTGAGGGCGATGCAGGTACCACGGGCCACGGCGCGGAGCGGATCCTCCGCCACGTGGAACGGGATGTTGACCTTTTCGGAGAGGCGCTTGTCCAGGCCGCGGAGCAGGGCGCCGCCGCCGCTGAGGAAGATGCCGTTCTCCACGATGTCGGAGTAGAGCTCCGGGGGAGTCTGCTCCAGGACCTGCTGGATGGAGGTCTCCAGGCGGGCGATGGACTTGTCCAGGCAGTGGGCGATCTCCTGGTAGGGGATAAGGGCCTCCACCGGGTGTCCGGTCATGAGGTTCGGACCGCGCACGAGGAACGGTTCGGGCTCCACTTCCAGTTCGGGGATGACGGAACCGACGGCGATCTTGATCTTCTCGGCCGTGGTCTCGCCCACCTTGATCACATGCTGCTGGCGCAGGTAGTTCTGGATGTCCGTCGTGAAGACGTCGCCGGCCACGCGGATGGAATCCTGCTGGACGATACCGCCCAGGGAGATGACGGCGATCTCGGTGGTACCGCCTCCGATATCGACGACCATGTTGCCCTTCGGCGCTTCCACGTCCAGACCGATACCGAGGGCTGCGGCCATCGGTTCGAAGATCAGATAGACGTCGCGGCCGCCGGCGTGCTCGGAGGAGTCACGGACGGCACGGATCTCCACTTCCGTGGATCCGGAAGGGATGCCCACGACGAGCTTCAGGTTCGGGGCGAAGAGGCTGCGGTGCTTGGAGTTGACCTGGCGGATGAAACCGCGGATCATCATCTCGGCCGCGTTGAAGTCCGCGATCACGCCGTCGCGGAGCGGACGGACGGTGCGGATGCCGGGGTTCGTCTTCTCGTGCATGAGCTTGGCCTTCTGGCCCAGCGCGATGCACTTGTTGGTCGTATTGTCGATGGCGACGATGGAGGGCTCGTCCAGCACGATGTTGTCATTCTGGAAGATGACGGTATTGGCCGTGCCGAGGTCTATAGCGAGCTCCTGGTTCAGGAAACGGAATGCCATGTTTTCTACTTTTCTAGTTTCGTAAGTGAATAATCGCTCAAAATTAAGAAAAAAATCTTACATTCGCGTAAAGAATCTGACTCTGTGGATAGAAAAAAATACCTTGTCGTAACGGCCGGGGGCTCCGGTCTCCGGATGGGATCCGACCTTCCCAAGCAATTCCTGCCGCTGGGCGGACGGGCCGTGCTGCAGCGGACCATCGAGCGTTTCCTGGAGGCCTGTCCTGATATACAAGTGATTACGGTCCTGCCCGAAGGGCATGTCGCCTGGTGGCGCCGATACTGCCAGGAGAAGGGTTTCAACTGCCCCCAGCGGTTGGTGAAGGGAGGGATCACCCGTTTCCACTCCGTCCGCAACGCCCTCTCATACGTCCCCGACGGAGCCGTCATCGCCGTGCATGACGGCGTGCGGCCCCTGTTGTCCGTGGCGCTCATCCGGTCCCTGTTCGAGAAGATGGAGGAGGTCCGCGCCCTCGTTCCGGTCGTCCCGATGGTGGACACCCTGGCGGTCCTGGATCCTTCCGGCGACGGGATTCTCAAGGATTCGGGCGAACTGGTGGACCGGTCGCGCGTCTTCGGCGTGCAGACGCCCCAGCTCTTCCGGTCCGAGGACCTGAAGGCCGCCTATGCGCAAGGGTACGACACCCTGTTCACCGACGACGCTTCGGTGGTGCGGAGATACGGAATTCCGCTCTCCTACGTCGCAGGGGAGCGGAACAATATCAAACTGACGACGAAAGAGGATCTCGTCCTCGCCGACGCTATTCTTCAGATTTGCGGCTGAGACCAGTATAGGTCGTGCTCTTGAAATCCTTCACCCAGACCTGGCGCTCGATGGGCTCGTCCAGGGAGATCATCGTGTCCGTGGACTGGATGTGCGGAATCTTCTGGATGGTGTTCAGGAGAACCTCCATCAGGTGGTCGTTGTCCAGGCAGTACACTTTCGCGAGGATGGCGTACCGGCCGGTGACGAAGTGGCATTCGACGATTTCGGGGATCTTCTTGAGCTGGGCGATCACCTCGGGATACCGGGTGGATTCCGAAAGGGAGATGCTGATGTAGGCGCACACGTTGAGTCCGAGGGCCTGCGGCTTCACCAGAAGCCGGGAACCGGTGATGACGCCGTTCGCTTCCAGACGCTTGACCCGCTGATGGATGGCCGCGCCGGAAACACCGCACTCGCGGGCAATCTCAAGGAACGGCATCCGCGCATTCTTGACAAGGAAAGACAGGATTTTCTGATCGATCTGGTCGATGTGATAAGTTGTCGCCATAAGTACTGGAAGATTACTGTTTCAAACTAACCGCCACAAAATTAAAAATTTTTTTTACAACTTGTTCATCCAGCGGCTGAAAAATTTACGATTCAACAAAAAAACGGCGCCGAAAAGCGCCGTTTATAATGTCCGGACCGGTCCGGGAGGGACTTCGCTTTATTTTTTGAAGTGCCTTTTTCCCTTGGCGGTCGGAGCGGATTTCTCAATAAGGGCTTGACAGTCAGCGAGGGTGAGTTTCGTCGCATCCGTCCCTTTGGGAATCCGGTAGTTTTCTTCGCCGGATTTCAGATATGGACCGTAACGGCCGTTGATGATCCGGATGTCTCCCCACTCGGCGATGACGGCATTCGCCGCCGGGGCGGCAGCACTTTCCGAGATGAGGGCGACACATTCTTCCAGGTTGATTTTCAGCGGGTCGGCTCCACGGGGCAGCTTGATGTTCCGGTCACCATACTTGAGGTAGGGTCCGTACTTCCCCTTGGTGGCGATGACCGGGATGCCTTCGTGTTCGCCCACGGTGCGGGGCAGCTCGAACAGTTTCAACGCGTCTTCCAGGGTGATGGTCTCGATGAGCTGTCCTTTCCCGAGGGAGGCGAACTGGCGCGTCTCTCCTTCCCCTTTCTGGACATAGGCGCCGAACTTGCCGAAGGACGCCGTCACCTTCTGTCCGTCGGGGGCGAAGCCCAGTTCCCGGCTGACGTGGCTGTATTCGTGGTTGCCGAGGACGCTTTCCACCTGCTGGTGGAACGGGCCGTAGAATTCGCCGATCAGGCTGTTCCAGACCTTGTTCCCGGCGGCGATCTCATCGAAATCCTTCTCCACCGTGGCGGTGAAGTCATAGTCCATGATCTCGCTGAAATTCTTGACCAGGTAGTCCGATACGATGACGCCGATCTCCTGCGGGAGGAGTTTTCCGCGCTCGGCGCCCACGGTTTCGGTGCGCTGCTTTTCCGTCAGGACGCCGCCCTTGAGATACAGGTCCTTCACCGGGATCTTCGTGCCTTCCTTGTCCCCGTTCACCACGTAGCCGCGGCTGGTGGTCAGGGTGGTGATGATGGTCGCGTAGGTGGACGGACGGCCGATTTCCAGTTCCTCGAGCTTCTTGACGAGGGTGGCCTGGGAGTAGCGCGGCGGGGCGGCCGTGTACTTGCACTGGGCGGTGATGCCCTTTTCGTCCATCCGGTCATCGACATGGAGTTCCGGCAGGACGAGATCGCCCTCTTCGGGATCCTCGTCGTCCCGGCCTTCCAGGTACACCTTCATGAAGCCGTCGAAGAGCATTTCCGATGCCTGGACGGCATAGTGCTCGGCGCGTTTGTCGGAGGCGATCCGGATGGAGGTGTTCATGACCCGGGACTCGCTCATCTGGGAGGCGACGGTGCGCTTCCAGATCAGTTCGTAGAGCTTTTTCTCCTGGGCCGTTCCGTCGATGGTCGCGTTCTCGATGAAGGTGGGGCGAATGGCCTCATGGGCCTCCTGGGCGCCCTTGGTCTTGGTGCGGTACTGTCGGGTATGGGAATACTCCTCGCCGAAGTTTTCCAGGATGAATTTCCGGGCCGTTCCCAGTGCGAGGGTGGAAAGATTGACCGAGTCGGTACGCATGTAGGTGATCAGACCCCGTTCATACAGAGTCTGCGCCACGCGCATGGTCGTCGCGACGGGGAAATGCAGCTTGCGGGACGCTTCCTGCTGGAGCGTGGAGGTCGTGAAAGGCGGCGCCGGGAACCGGGTCGCTTCCTTTTTCTCGAGCGAATCGATCCGGTAGGATGCGCCGATGCTGTCTTCCAGGAACTTCCGGGCCTCTTCCTCGGAAGGGAAGCGGGTGTCCAGAAGGGCCTTGACCTTCAGCGTAGCCGGCGTCCCTTCCGGATGGAAGAGCGCTTCCACGCGGTAATACGGCTCGCTGTGGAAGGCCATGATTTCCTTCTCGCGGTCCACGATCAGGCGCAGGGCGACGCTCTGTACCCGGCCGGCGGAAAGCTTGGGCTGGATCTTGCGCCACAGCACAGGCGAGAGCTCGAAGCCCACCAGACGGTCCAGCACGCGGCGGGCCTGCTGGGCGTCCACGAGGTTCCGGTCGATGTCCCGGGGATGCTGGATGGCTTCCAGGATGGCCGGTTTGGTGATTTCATGGAAAACGATGCGGCGGGTCTTCGCCGGGTCCAGGCCCAGGGTTTCCGACAGGTGCCAGGAAATGGCCTCTCCCTCGCGGTCCTCATCGGAAGCGAGCCAGACGGTCTGGGCGGCGGATGAAAGCTTCTTCAGTTCCGCGACGACTTTCTTCTTGTCGGCAGGGACGACGTATTCCGGCTGGAAGCCGTGGGCGACGTCCACGCCCAGTTTCTTTTCCTGCAAGTCACGGATATGTCCGATGCTGGCTTTGACGAGATAATCTTTCCCTAGATACTTCTGGATGGTCTTCACCTTGCCGGGAGACTCCACGATGACCAGATTTTTTCCCTCCATATTCTTCTGCGTTTACCTATTATTTTGCAAAGTAAGCGAGAATTCGGGCAATTTTCCAAATTTTCTGATTACTTTTGTAATTCGGAACATTCCGCAAGACCCTTTAGGTCTTGTACGCGTATAAAGAATTTTTTTAAGATGTCTGAGAATACCCGCAAGAAGATCATCCGTTGGTTCTGGATCCTTCTCCTCGCCCCGATCGCCCTGGTGCTCGTGCTGCTGGGGATCGTTTGGGCCTTCGCCGAGATCCCGACCATCGAAGAGCTGGAGAATCCCGACAGCAAGCTCGCCACCCAGGTCATCGCCGAGGAAGGCGAGATCCTCACAACCTACCATATCGAAAACCGTACGTTCGTGGGCTATGACGAACTGCCCCTGCACCTGGTGCAGGCGACCGTCGCCACGGAAGACGCCCGTTTCTACCGGCATTCCGGGATCGACATCCCGAGCCTTTTCCGCGTCCTGTTCAAGACGCTCCTCTCCCGTGACTCCAGCCAGGGCGGCGGTTCCACCATCACCCAGCAACTGGCGAAGACGTTGTATCCCCGCAAAGAGCATGCCTCCAAGCTGGACATGGTCTGGATCAAGCTCCGCGAATGGATCACCGCCGTGAAACTCGAGCGCAACTATACGAAGGAGGAGATCGTGGACATGTACCTGAACGCCGTGTTCTTCGGATCCAACTCGTACGGGATCCAGTCCGCCTCCCTGCAGTTCTTCGGCAAGAACCCCATCGACCTCAAGGTGGAGGAGAGCGCCGTCCTCGTGGGCATGGTGAACAAACCCACCCGTTACAACCCCGCCATCAACCCCGACAAGGCCCTGGAACGGCGGAACCTGGTGCTCGGCCGCATGGTGGAGCACGATTACCTGACGCGGGCGGAATGCGACTCCCTGCGGAACCTGCCCATCGAACTGCATACGCGCGGGATGGACCGCACCACGGGCGTGGGCCCCTACTTCCGCGACATGCTTCGCCGGACGATGTCCGCCGAGCGCCCGCGCCGGAAGGATTACCCCACCGTGGAGGATTTCCGGGCGGATTCCCTCCAGTGGGCCGACGACCCCCTGTACGGTTGGCTGAACAAGAACCTCAAGAACGACGGTACTCCGTATGACCTGGACAAGGACGGCCTGCGGATCTATACCACCATCAATTACAAGATGCAGCGCTATGCGGAGGAGGCGGTCGCCGAACACCTGGGGAAGAATCTCCAGAACGCCTTCTTCCGGGAACTCCGTGGCAAGAAGAATGCTCCGTTCGCAAACGGGACGGACCAGAAGATCATCGATGTCGCCATGTCGCAGGCGCGGCGCTGGAGCGACCGGAACCGCATGATGAAGGCCTCCGGCAAGTCCGATTCGGAGATCCTCAAGAGCTTCTCCCAGAAGGTGCCCATGCGCGTATTCACCTGGGACAAGCCTGGCTATCGGGACACCGTGATGACTCCGGATGATTCCATCCGCTACTACAAGTCCTTCTTCCGGGCGGCCTTCATGGCCATCGAGCCGGTCACGGGACACATCCGCGCCTATGTGGGGGGACCCGACTACCGCTATTTCAAGTATGACAATGTCCGGCAGGGCAAGCGCCAGGTGGGCTCCACCGTGAAGCCCTTTCTCTATACCCTGGCGATGGAGTCCGGCATGACCCCCTGCGACAAGGTGCTCAACGTACCCCAGGTACTGGTGGTGAACGGCGACCAGACCTGGACGCCGCAGGATCCGCATACGAGCGGAACGATGGTGGACCTCCGCTGGGGACTCGCGCAGAGTTCCAACTCGGTCGCGGCCTACCTGATGAAGCAGCTGGGACCCGAAGCGATGGTTGCGATGATGCACAAGATGGGCATCTCCGGCCGTATCGACCCGGTCGTCTCCCTGTGCGTAGGCTCGGCGGACCTCTCCGTCTATGAAATGGTCACGGCCTACAACACGTTCCCTTCCCGGGGCCTGTACACCTATCCGCTGTTTGTCACGCGGATCGAGGACAGCGATGGCAACGTTCTCGGACAGTTCTCCGACCGCCGCCATGAAGCCGTCTCCGAGGATGCGGCCTACGCCATGATTCAGATGATGCGGGGCGTCGTGGACGGAGGAACGGGCTCCCGCCTGCGGTTCCGTTACGGTCTCAGCGGCCCCATGGCCGGCAAGACCGGTACCACCAACGACAACTCCGACGGCTGGTACATCGGCTATACCCCCACCATCACCGCCGGTGTCTGGGTGGGTGCGGAGGACCGGTATGTCCATTTCGCCTCCACCGCCCTGGGCCAGGGTGCCAACATGGCGCTCCCCATCTGGGGAATCTGGATGAAGAAAGTCCTGGCGGACGGAACGCTCGGAATCTCTTCGAACGACGTTTTCCCGGCAGGGGTGGAGCGTTCCTTCTGCAACGGAGAGGAGGGGGCCGCCGCCGCGAAGTCCGACCTGGAAGAATACTACTTTGAATAACGATACTTTATGTCTGATTGCAAACGGATAGCCGTCATCTATGGAAGTGATTCCTCCGAATGGGAGGTCTCATGCCGGAGCGGGGAGTTCACCGCCTCCCGCATTGACGAATTCAAATACGATGTCTATGAAATCTTCGCCCGTTTCGGGGACTGGAAGCTTGTCGCCATGCGGAAAGCCAATGCGATGCGGGTCCCGTTCCCCGAGGGAGCGCAGCCCCAGGTGGACAAGACGGATTTCTCCGTCCGCGTCCTGGGCGAGAAGGTGAATTTCGACTTTGTCTATATCATGCAGCATGGCGCTCCGGGCGAGACCGGCCTCCTGCAGGGATATTTCGAGATGCTGGGCATCCCGCACTCTTCCTGCAGCGCTTTCGTCACCACGGTGGCCTTCGACAAGTATTCCTGCAAGAGCTACCTCCGCGGGGAAGATTACGTGAAACTGGCTCCGGACGCCTTCTACCGGAAAGGGGAGGACCTGGATACCTTCGTCTCCCGGACGCTGGAGCGGCTGGGCCTGCCCCTGTTCGTGAAGCCCACCGCCGGCGGTTCCAGCTTCGGCATCACCCGGGTTACGGAGGCGGAGGAACTGCCCGCCGCCGTCCGGTATGCCCTGACGGAAGGGGACACGGTCATCGTGGAGCGGGGAATCCAGTCGGAGCATGAACTCACCTGCGCCGTCTATTTCGACGGCGAGAAGGTGAAGGCGCTCCCCGTCATCGAAATCATTTCCCAGACCGGATGGTTCGATTACGACGCGAAATACAACGGCCTCAGCCAGGAAGTGTGCCCGGCCGAGATCCCGAATGCCTTGACCGAGCGTATCCAGGATATCTCCCGGCGCATCTATCGCCGCCTCGGCTGCAAGGGACTGGTCCGGATGGACTATATCGCCGCTACGGACGGGATCTATTTCCTGGAAGTGAACATCATCCCGGGCATGACCAACGCGTCGCTGGTCCCGAAGATGGTCCGTGCCGCCGGCATGAACATCACCGATTTCCTGACCACGATCATCGAAAACGCCTAGGCCCATGCTCCTGTCCGAATTCATCCGGGATGGTGTCACCTCGCTGGAAAGCCTGTACCCCACGGCGGAGGCGAAGGCCGTCGTCCTGCAGCTTTGCTCCGAAGTGCTGGGCACCAAGAACTATACGCACATCATCGAGCCGCAGTACCAGATTGACAAGAAAAAGGTGCAGCCCCTCGCGGAAGCGATGGTCCGGCTCCAGGCCGGGGAGCCCATCCAGTACGTAGTCGGAAAGACCGAGTTCTGCGGCCATATCTTCAAGGTGGACAAGAATGTCCTGGTCCCGCGTCCCGAGACGGAACTCCTGGTGCGGGAAGCCATCAAGCTGGCGGCCCGGATCAAGCAGCGCCGCATCCCTTACGGCCGGAGCGCCGAACCCGTGCGCATCCTGGACCTTTGTACCGGATCGGGCAATATCGCCTGGACGGTCGCCCTGGCGGTCCCGGGATCGCGGGTCGTGGGGGTGGACAATTCGGAGGGCGCCCTGGATGTCGCCCGGAGCCAGAATTTCTCCGCCGAGATCAAGGCATCCGGCGCCCAGGCCCCGACCTTCGTCAATGCCGATGTCCTGGATCCCGAACAGGAATTCAACTTCGGGGAATTCGACCTCATCCTCTCCAATCCGCCCTATGTGATGGAGTCCGAGAAACATCTGATCCGGAAGAATGTCCTGGACTATGAGCCCGAGTCGGCCCTGTTCGTGCCGGATGAGGATCCGCTCAAGTTCTACCGGGCGATCGCCCGCTGGTCCACCCGGTTCCTGGCCTCCGAGGGCAAGGGCCTGACGGAGATCAACGAGGTCCTCGGGAAGGAGACGGAAGCCGTGTTCCGCGAGGCCGGCTTCGGCCAGACCGACATCGTCAAGGACTTCTACGACCGCAACCGCTTCATCTTCTATACGAAATAGCGTGCGTTCCCTCGAGCTTCTCGCGCCCGCCCGTACGGCAGAAATCGGCATGGCAGCCATCGACTGCGGTGCCGATGCCGTCTATATCGCCGGCCCGGCCTTCGGGGCGCGGCAGGCTGCCGGGAATCCGGTGGAGGACATCCGCCGTCTCTGCGACTATGCGCATCAGTTCGGCGTCCGGATCTACGTGACTTTCAACACGCTGGTCTATGAGGAGGAGATCCCGGAGGCGCGGCGTCTCCTGCAGGAGCTCTCCGATGCCGGGGTGGATGCCCTCATCGTCCAGGATCCGGCCGTGACGCGGCTGGCCCCGGAGGGGATGGTCCTCCACGCCTCCACCCAGTGCGCCATCCGGACGCCGGAAAAGGCCCGCTTCACCGAGAGCCTGGGATACGGGCGGCTGGTGCTGGAGCGGGAACTCTCGCTGGATCAGATCCGTTCCATCCGGGAGGCGGTAGGGGCGGAGCTGGAATGTTTTGTCCATGGCGCCCTCTGCGTCTGTTACAGCGGACAGTGTTATCTCTCGGAGTATCTTTCGGGGCGGAGTGCGAACCGGGGCGCCTGCATCCAGGCCTGCCGGTCGCTCTATGACCTGGAGGACGGGGAAGGCCATGTCCTGGTCCGGAACAAGGCGCTGCTCTCGCTGAAGGATTTCAACCTGATCCACCGCTTGGAGGACCTGGCCGAGGCTGGTGCGGATTCCTTCAAGATCGAGGGCCGCCTCAAGAGCATATCCTATGTCCGGAACGTCGTCCGGGCCTATTCCGAGGCGTTGGACGCCCTGGTCCGCCGTTACCCGGACAAGTATCGCCGCAGTTCCTTCGGAACGGTCCGGGGCGGTTTCGCGCCCAACCTTCGGAAGACCTTCAACCGGGACTATACGGAACTTTTCCTGGACGGGCGGCGCGGTTCCTGGTCCTCGATGGAAGCCCCCAAGTCCATGGGCGAGTACATCGGCACGGTCGCTTCCATCCGAAGCGGGGTCGTGACGGTGCAGGCGGCGGATCCCTCCCTCCTGCTCCATAACGGCGACGGCTTCGCTTTCGTGGACCGGAACGGGGAAATCGTTGGTTTCCGGGGCGATGTCTGCGAGGGGTTTGTCATCCGCTGCAAGCCTGTGGAGGGCCTGAAGCCCGGTTTGCGGCTGTACCGCAATATCGACGCGGAATTCGAACATCGGCTGGAAGCGGACCGTCCGGTCCGGGAAATCGCAGTACAGGTGCAGGTCCGGCTGGACTCCGGGAGCATTTCGGCCGAGGCCGTCACCGAGGATGGCCGTACGGCCGTCGTCTCCGGGGAGGTGGCTGCCGATCCGGCCCGGGACCCGGAACGCATGCTGGATACCGTCCGGACGCAGCTTTCCAAACGGACGGGAAACTATTCATTTGCGGTGACCGGGGTGGAGTCGGACCGTTCCGTCCCCTTCGTCCCCGTCTCTTTCCTGAACGGCATCCGCCGCTCCCTGGCGGAACGGCTGGACGTCCTGCCGGTCCGGATGCAGCCTTTGCGGGAAGGAGTCATCGACCCGGTTCCCGCACCGGAAACGCTTTCCTATAAGGACAATGTGGCAAACTCCCTCGCCCGGGCCCTTTATCGGGAGCGGGGCGCCACTAAAATGGAGGATGCCTATGAACTCACCCATCGTGAGGGCATCGAATACATGCGCACCAAGTACTGCCTCCGCCACGAACTGGGCATCTGTCCCAAACAGTGTCCCGGAACCCGTCCCGATCCGCTGTATCTCCGGAACAACGGCCGTCGGCTCCGCCTGGACTTCGACTGTCGCGCCTGCGAGATGACGGTGCGGTGATAATAAAAACGCCTTGGGTAAACTCACCCAAGGCGTTTTCGTTAATGTGTTGTCTTTCAGCTGTTTTGCCGAAACAGTGCTAGAAGAACAGGCGGGCGCTCAGGAGCAGCTGCCAGGTGTTGAACGTGTTGCGGTAGTTCTTGACGGTCGGGGCGTTGAAGGTATAGACGCCTTCGCTGCCGGCCTTGCTGATCTCGAGGATGTTCTCGGAGCTGACCTGCTTGGTAAGACCCCAGTTGGAGTTGATCAGGTTGGCGACGTTCAGGACGTCCACGCCCACCTGCAGGGTCGTCGGCTTGCCGGCGACGTCCAGGATGAAGTCCTGCGCCACCTTCAGGTTGAGGCGGTTCTGCCAGGGAGCGACCTTGGCGCCGCGCTCGGAGTACTGGCCGCGGTGCTTGGAGAGGTAGCTGTCGTTCTCGATGAATTCCTTGAAGGCGGCCTTGTTGGCTTCGTCCTTGAAGTTCATCTTGGCGAGGTCGGCGTCGGTGGGAATGTACATCAGGTTCTGGGAACCGCCCACGCCGGTGACGTCATTGACATACCTGCCGGAACGGACGCCGAAGGTGTAGGAATAGCGGGTGTAGGAGTAACCGCCCACGAAGCAGTGGTTGAAGCCCTCGTAGAACAGACCCAGGGTGGTGGCGAGGTGCTTGCCTTCCTGGATCTTGTAGCCGATGTTGGCGATCACGCGGTTCGGGGAGACGAAGGCGGAGTGGCCGAGTTCGGGCTTGTTGGAACCGTTCACGCTGTAGTTGCCGCCGGAGAACAGGGAGGAAACCTGGTCGCCGTAGCCTTCCTGGATGGACTTGGAGTCGCTGCGGGTGTAGGCCGCCATGAGGCTCAGGCCATTGTTGAAGTTCTTGGAGAGCTGGGCGGTCACGGAGTAGTAGGTGCCGTGGAGGTCGGAGTTCGTCAGGTAGTACGGGCTCACGGTGCCGCCGAGGCTGTTCTTGATCCGCTCGGAGGTCCAGGAGGCACGCTTGCCGGGTTCGCCGGGGAGCTGGACGCCGTCACCCTCGACATAACCGAGACGGAGGGCCTGCACGGTGTTGAAATCGTAGTTGTAGATGCCTTCGATGGATCCCTTGATGCCGCCGGGGAGGTTCATGTCGATGGCGAGGGACGTCTTCCAGGTGGTAGGCATCTTCAGGTTCTTGTCGATGAGGGTGGCTCCGGTCGGAGCGGCGAGATCCTGGGCCTTGAACGTGCCGCCGTAGATGTCCTTCAGGATTTCATCCGTGGTGGCGTGGAAGCTCGGGGTGTTCGGGTTCGTGCCGTCGGTGTCGATGTACTGGGCCTGGATGCAGTTGCTGTTGCCGGCCACGGAAACGATCCACACGAACGGAATGCGGCCGGTGTACAGGCCGGAACCGCCGCGGACCACGAGGTTGCGGTTCTTCAGGACATCCCAGTTGAAGCCGATGCGCGGGGAGAGGTTGATGCGGGCCTTCGGCATGTCGGCGGTGCTCAGGCCCTTCATGGACTGGCTGCCGGCGGCAAGCTGGAGGAATTCCTTGTTCTCATTGCCGGCGATGGTCGGGTAGAACGGGAGCTCGGCGCGGAGGCCGACGGTGAGCTTGAAGTAGTCGCTGAAGTCGAACTCGTCCTGGAGGTAGGCGGAAGCCTGGTTGTAGCTGAAAGCCGGGAATACCTGGGCGAGGTCGTCGCGGTTGGAGTGGGTGATGGCGAAGGCCACCGGCTTGCCCTCGGAGAGGAAAGACTCCCAGCTGTCATAGACATAGTAGCCGAGGCCGCCCTGCATGAAGCCGTTCTTGGTGTTGTCGTACTCGTACTGGAGACCGGCGACGAAGTTGTTGATGCCGGCGGACCAGGTGAGCTCGTCCGTGACGACGACGGTGTGCACGTCGCGGAGGTTGCCGAAGGTGAACGGGTCGGGACCGAAGGATGTCAGCACGGCACGGTTGTCCTTGCCGTCCTTGTCCTTGTAGTTTTCGAGGATGTCCACGGTCGGGAAATTGCCGCCCACGAAGCTGCGGGGCTCGTTCTGGTGGGACCAGGTGGCACGCAGCATGTTGGCGCCCTTGCCGTCGAACAGGCGGGAGTTCAGTTCAGCCGCCACGGAGGTGAAGTTCTGCTCCTGGTAGTACCGGCTGGACTCGAAGAACTGGGCATAGGTGGACGTACGGCCGTAGGTGTTGCGGTCATACGGGTTCGGGTTGATGGGGTTCACCGAGCTGGACGGGGAGTTGGAGTCGAAGTTGTGCGTGTGGCTCACGCGGAGGTTGAGCTTGTTCTCGGAGTTGATGATCCAGTCCAGACGGCCCATGACCTTGTAGTCCGGGGTGCTCAGGGAATAGCCCTGGTAACGGCCGGGATTGTATCCGTATTTGCTGTCGAGGGTGTTCAGGACTTCCTCCATGAAGGATTCCGTCGGGCGGACGACATCCGTATTCGGGACGAAATTCGGGTCCACGCGGCCGGAAGCCGTGCTCACGACCTTGTTGGAACCGGGAACGGTATCGGCCGTGTATTCGGCGTTGATGAAGAAGAACAGCTTGTTCTTGATGATGGGACCGCCCACGGTGAATCCGACCGTGTTATTCAGGAAGTCGGTCTTGTTCAGGTCTTCGCCTTCCACCTTGTAGCCGCGGACGGCCTGGGAGGTGTAGTAGTCATAGACGGAGGCGTGGAAGTCGTTGGTACCGCTCTTGGTGACGGCGTTGATCGCACCGCCGGTGAAGCCGGAGTGACGGACGTCGAACGGGGTGATGTTCACGCTCATCTGCTCGATGGCATCCAGGGAGATCGGGCTTCCGCCGGCCGGCAGGTTGGAACCGATACCGAAGGCGTTGTTGAAGGCCGCACCGTCCACGGTGACATAGGAGGAACGGTAGTTTCCGCCGCCCACGGCCAGGCCGTTGGTGGTGGTGGAGGCCTGCGGCGTGAGCTTCATCACGTCGTTCATGCTGCGGCTTACGGTCGGGAGGGACTGCATCGTACGCTGGCTGACGGCGGTACCGGCGCCGGAGCGCTTGATGTTCATGCCGGAGTCATTGCCGTCGGCCACGAACACGGCCGCGTCGAGGTTCAGGGATTCATCCTCCAGGAAACCGTCCACGAGGGCCGTTTCACCGAGGGGAGCATAGACATTCTGGTTTTCGATCTTCCGGTAACCGAGCATTTCGATTTTCACGGAATAAGGACCGCCGGGGGTGATGCCGTTGATGCGGTAGTGGCCGTTCTCGTTCGTGACGGCATAGTAAGTGGCGCCGGTAGGACCGTACGTGGCGATGACGGTGGCGCCTGCGACAGGACCGCCCTTGTCGGATACGCGTCCTCCCAGGGAGGAAGTCGTCACCTGGGCATGGGCGACGACACCCGCTACCAGCATCGTGGCGGCGAGGAAAAGGAATTTGAGTTTGAATCTCATAAGGTTAAATAAAATGTTGGTTGAGTAAGAATAGGCAACAAAAGGGCGGAACCTCACGGCTGCACCCTTGTGTGAACGGAAATTAATCAACTTATTAAACTATACATTCTTCCGTTCATAGATCTATATGTCCATCCATTGAATACACTGTTTCCCTCCGGCTCCTTCGGGAGGATACCCTAAAAAGAAAGTGTGGAGCATAACTGTTTATCTGGGAGAGGCTCTGGTAAGCCGTGTTCAAATAAACAATACCCCACACCCGTATGGAAAATGCCGCGAAAGGGCATGCTTTGCCATACAAGTGATGAAGGACACCGTCTATCCCTGAACACGTTGAAATTTACCAGATTTCTCCCAAGGATAAAAGCAGTTGCACTTTCATCTAATATGTCTGCCAAGATCGGGACCCGGGAGTCCTGGATGCTTGACAGGCGCAAAGTTAGGAAATGTTTTCCGAATCACAAAGCGTCAGGTGGTTCAGATCAGCTCCAGGATCAGGTCCACGTCTCCGAAATGCCCGACGGCTCCGCTGTTCCGCTCCACATAAGTGCGCGTGAGGGCGCCCCGCCAGACGATGTCGTCCCGGGTGTGGAGCGGCAGTTCGATCTCGAAGCCGTAGCTCTTGGAATTGTACTTGACCATGGCGGAGCATTTCCAGCTCGTCAGGGATCCGCCGTCATCCTCCACCATCATGAAGGCGCAGTTGTCCAGCATGCCGGTCCATTCCGACACGAGCACGGCATTGAAGTCCACCGGCTTCCCGACCTGGTTCCGTTTCACGACGACCAGGAAATCCGTGACGGAAGGGGAGTAAAGCTTCAGCTCCGCTTCCGTGGAGGCCGTAAAGTCTTCTACGGCAGCGCATTTGACGAAAAATTCACTTCCCCCCGCGAACCAGCTGTCGAATTGGCGGTTCGCTTGGAACGAGCGGAGGACGAGGGTCTGGAAGTAGTTGCCCCGGCTGCTCGTCCCCCGGGTGCCGGGCGTGATGAAACCGCCACCCTGGCCCCAGTCGGGATCTTCCCGGCGACGCATCTCCAGCGACTTGTATTCCGCATCGGCATTCCGGTTGATGACCCAGACGGGGCGTTCGCGGGCCATTTCCTCGTCCACGACGAGTTCCTCCACGGTCCCGTCCTCCCGGCGGAGATAACCGATGTTCCGGACCGAATTGTCGTCGGGATCGAACGTGACGACGGGTGTCCGGTAGTCGTCGAACAGTTCCGAATAAGGCCAGTAGATCTGGACATCCGACGAGGAGAGCTGGTCCAGGAAGGCCTCGGGGTCTATGGCGCGGGTGCCGGCGAAGGTGCGCCGGACCTGTTCGGACAGGAGGTCCCGCAGCGGGATCGGATAGGCTTCCACCCGGGTTCCCGCCTCCTCGGACCCGACACCGGCTCCCGGTGTCAGGAAGAGTTGTTTCATCGTATATTCCGTGTCATAACCGTTGTCGGAGGAGGCGGAAACGGCGTCCCTCACCTCATCCACCTGCGAATCTCCCACCGGTACGACGGCGAGGAGCTGTGCGATGTCCTCCAGGGTGAAGATGTACTCGTTCTCCCCGGTGTGGAGAGTCCGGTCGTTGTCCAGCCGCTCACAGGCGGCCAGGAAGATGCCGCAGAGGCATCCCAAAAACAGCGTGCGCTTCATGTCAATCTTTTCCGGGTCCAGTCCCGGTTCCTTCCCTGCAAAGTACCGGAAAACTATCCGCGTTCACAAAAGCGAGTACGGATAAAGTCGGGAAACGGCCTCCCAGCGCACTGGAAGGCCGTTCAAAGCCCGAAATTTTACGGTCAGAATCCGAAAACGGGATCAGTTGCCGCCGGGTCTTTCCCCGGTGCCTGCCCCGGACAGGAGCCTTTCCCCGGCCAGGATTTCCGTCAGCATCCGAAGCGTATCGGGCTGGTCTCCGGCAACGTTTTGCTGTTCGCGCGGGTCTGCAGAAAGGTCGAACAGTTGGGGGAAGGGTCGGTATCCCAGCTCGGAGCCCGGGGCCCACCGGTATTCTTCCGGCCCGTCCGAAGGCTCGACGTATTTCCAGCGGGGCGTCCGGATCGACAAGGTCCGGTTGTTGGCCTGTTCCACCACGTACGGCCGTCCCACCGGATCCTGCCCCAGCCAGGCGTCAAGGCCGTCCCGGCTGTCCGGAGCGGCTCCGCGGGGCAGGGCCGCGCCCAGAAGGCGGGCCAGCGAAGCGAAAAGGTCCACTTGGGAGACGAGGGCCTCGGACTGGGTCCCGGCTGCGATGCGGCCGGGCCAGCGGACGATGGCAGGAACCCGGGAACCGGCTTCGTAAACGCCGTATTTGTTCCCCCGCAGGGTCCCCGAAGGGCTGTGCCCGTTCAGCAGTTCCCGGGCCTGGTCCTGGTATCCGTCCTCCAGGACGGGACCGTTGTCGCTGGTGACGATCAGGATCGTGTTTTCCGTGAGCCCGAGCCGATCCAGCTGTTCCATGACGGCGCCTACCGTCCAGTCGAATTCCACGATGGCGTCGCCGCGCAGCCCCATTCCGGACCGTCCCCGGAACCGTTCATGCGGGAAGCGGGGGACGTGGATGTCGTTGGTCGCGAGATAGACGAAAAAGGGCTTGTCCTTGTTCCTTTCCATGAAATCGAGCGCATGGACGGTGATGGAATCGGCGATGTTCTCGTCTTTCCACAGGGCCTTGCCGCCACCTTTCATGTATCCGATCCGTCCGATCCCGTTGACAATGGCCTGGTTGTGCCCGACTCCGGGCGTGGACGGGAGGTTGAAGAGCAGTTCCGGGTGGTCCTTGGCGAGCGGTTCTCCCTCGAAGGGCTGCCGGTAACTGACCTCGATGGGGGCCGACGGATCGTATTGGGCGACCCGGCCGTTTTCAATGAACACACAGGGAACCCGGTCGCCCGTGGCCGCCATGATATAGGATTCCCGGAACCCGATGTCGGCAAGGCCGGTCGGTAGCGGGGCGTTCCAGTCCTGCTCGCCTCCCTTCTCGCCCAGGCCCAGATGCCATTTCCCGAACGCGCCGGTGGCATAGCCTTCGTTTGCGAAGACATCGGCCAGGGTATATTGTCCGGGGCGGATGATCATGCCGGCGTCGCCCACGGCGATATCGGTATCTTTCCGGCGCCAGGCGTACTCCCCGGTAAGCAGGGAGTAGCGGGAGGGGGTGGATACCGAGGAGGTCGCGTACGCCTGGGTCAGGCGGACGCCTTGCATGGCCAGCCGGTCCACATGGGGCGTCTCCACATTCCGGGCGCCATAGCATCCCAGGTCTCCATATCCGAGATCATCGGCCAGGATGATCACTACATTCGGGGGACCTTCCGTCCTCCCTGGCTGGACGCAGGATGATGCGACGGCGGGAAGGCAGGCGGCGTACCATAATTTACCTTTCATACAATTCTCTTTCGTGTCAATGCCAGGCTTCGGCGATGTCCTTTTTCCAATTCCAGCCGCGGCGGTCGTAGAGCTGCGTCATCTTCTCCAATCTGGGGAGGAACGCATCCAGGTCCTTCGGGGCACCCCATTGCAGTTCCGCGAGCGCGGCGATGCGGGGCAGCATTTCCCATTCCATCTTGGTGGAATCGGCGACCCATTCGGTCCAGATGCACCCTTCGGCTCCGATGACATTTTTCCGCTCCGTCTCGGAAAGCTCGGCCGGAACGACCTCCAGGCTATATACGCGGTCGATGCTTTCCCGTCCGGTCAGACGGTTCCACCGGGGATTGCTGAAATACAGATGCTGGATGGGACAGGTGACGGTCGGGTGCCCTTCGCGGGCGGAGCGGAGCGCGGCTTTCGGGGAAGTCCATGCCAGGACCGTGACATCCGGGGCCGGCGTCCCTTCCAGGATCTCATCCCACCCCATCATGTGCCGGCCGCGGGCCCGGAGCACCTCCTGCATCTGTTCCATGAACCAAGTCTGAAGCCGGTTCTCCTTGCTTTTCCCCGGCAGGTCCTTCAAGCCGAGCTCACGGATCCGGGCCTGGCAGTCCGGACAGGATTCCCAGCGTTCTTTCGGGCATTCGTCCCCTCCCAGATGGATGTACTGCGACGGGAAGATGTCCATCACTTCTTCCAGGACGGCTTTCGCGAAGTCCAGGGTCGCATCCTTCCCGGGGCAGAGCACGTCGGCAAACACGCCGAAACGCTCCGCGACGGCATAAGGACCGCCTGTACAACCCAGTTCGGGATAGGAAGCGAGCGCCGCGAGCATGTGGCCGGGCATGTCGATTTCCGGGATGACCGTGATCTGCCGGTCGGCCGCATAGCGGACCAGGTGTTCCATCTCCTCCCGGGTGTAATGACCCTGGACGGGAATGGTGTCGAACTGGGTCGAGCCCGGCTCCAGGATGCTCCGGGAGCGGAAGGCGCCGACCTCCGTCAGGCGCGGATAGGCCGGGACCGGGATCCGCCATCCCTGGTCCTCGGTCAGGTGCCAGTGGAAGACGTTGATCCCATGCAGGGCCATGATGTCCAGAAGTTCTTCCAGATAGCCGATGTCGAAATAATGACGACCGACATCCACCATGAACCCGCGGTAGGAGAAAGCCGGAGTATCCTGGACCGTCGCTGCCGGGAGGGCGGGATGGCCTTGGGGATGGACAGGGAGGGCTTTGTACAGGGTCTGCGTTCCATAGAAGACCCCTTTCCCGCTGCCTCCGGCGATGTGGATGCCGTTTTTCCGGCACTGGATCCGGTAGCCTTCTTCGGGAAGGGACGGGTCGATGGAAAGGACGATCCGTCCCTTTTCCGACAGGGCCGGTTTCATCCCCGTGGCTTCTTCCAGCGCTTCGGAGAGCAGCCGGGCGGTCGTTTCCAGTTCCCGGGGTGCCTGGATGGCCGTCCGGGGAGAAAACACGAAGGGGGCGCCTTCCTCGACCGTGATCTCTTTCGGCAGGGGGCTGACGGCGAAATCACCCAGGACGGGATCCGGGGCGCAAGCCGCCGTCGCAAGCAGGATGGCTATGAGAGGATGGAATTTCATAAGGTTTGTTCAATCGGATCCTGATACAGCTTCTGCAGCCGGTGCAGCTCATCGAGCAGTTCCTTCGTGACGGCTTCCGTCCCGGGTTCCCCGTAGATGTTGTGAAGCTGCAACGGATCTTGTTCCAGGTCAAACAGTTCCCATTCGTCAATGTCGTTGTAGAAGTGCATCAGGCTGTAGCGTTCCGTCCGGACGCCATAGTGGCGGCGGACCGAATGCTCGGCCGGATACTCGTAGAAATGGTAGTAGAGCGACCGGCGCCATCCCTTCCCTTCGGAGGTCATCACGTTCGCCGGCTTTTCTCCCCGCAAGAGGGGCAGGAAACTCTCGCCCTGGATGTCCTCCGGGACAGGCAGGCCGGCCATCTCCAGGATCGTGGGAGCGTAGTCGATGTTCTGGATGAACTCGTCGATGTCGTTGGAGCGGTGTCCGAAGCCGGCTCCCAGGACCCGGGTGCGGCCCTTGGCCGCCTTCACGGGCTTCCCGCCCGGCATCCTGACCAGGAACGGTGTCCGGAAGCTCTCCTCGTACATGAACCGCTTGTCGAAATACCCGTGTTCGCCCATGTAGAACCCCTGGTCGGAGGTATAGATCACGACGGTATTCTCCAGCAGGCCATGCTCTTCGAGGTACTCATAGACCCGGCCCACATTCCGGTCCACGGATTGGATGACGCTGCAATAGTCCCGCATGTAGCGCTGGTATTTCCACTCATACAGGGCTTTCCCGGAAAGGTTGTCCCGCTTGAACTGCGCGATGATCGGGTCGTAGTACGCATCCCAGGCAGCCTGCTGCTCCGCGTCCATCCGGCCTTCCACGATTTCGCCGGGTGCGAGGTCCTGCCGGTACAGGCTGCGGCCGTATTCCTCCAGCCACGGCTGTTCCGGGGTATGGATCTCGTTTTCCCGGTCCGCCATCTTCAGGTCGTAGATGATGTTCATGTCGGCGAGGATGCTCATTTCCTGCTTGGCGGCGGCTTCGCGGGTGGCGTAGTCGTCATAGAAGGTCTCCGGAAGCGGAAAGGTGACCTCGTCGAAACTCCCCAGGTCCTGCAGGTCCGGCATCCAGCTGCGGTGCGGGGCCTTGTAGTGGAGGAACAGGCAGAAAGGTTTGTCGGCATCCCGATGCTCCAGCCATTCGAAGGCCACGTCCGTCGTGATGTCCGTGGAGTAGCCGGGGCGGACGACCTTTTCCCCGTTCCGGATGAATACCGGGTTGTAGTAATCGCCCTGTCCGGTGAGGATGTCCCAGTAATCGAATCCCGTGGGATCGCTCACCAGGTGCCATTTCCCCACCATCGCCGTCTGGTATCCGCCCGCTTGCAGCAGTTTCGGCAGTGTCTGCTGGCTGCCGTCGAAGATGCCGTGCTCATTGTTCGTGAAACCGTTGGCATGACTGTGCTTGCCGGTCAGCAGGCAGGCCCGGGAGGGTCCGCTCAGGGAATTTGCGACAAAACTGTTCGTGAAGCGGGCCCCTTCCTCGGCCAGGCGGTCGATGTTGGGGGTCCGCATGAACCGCTGGTCATACGCGCTGATGGTCTGGTAGGCGTGGTCGTCACACATGATGTAAACGACATTCAGCGGCTTTTCGGGCTTTTTCTTTGCTTGGGAACAGGAGACTGCGGCCGCCGTGGCCGCAGCTCCTGTCAACATCAGAAAGAGTCTGGGAGCGTCCATTACCAACCGGGATTCTGCTGCCACTTGTTCCCCGTAAGCGTCAGGAGGCGCTGCTGGAACGGAAGCAGGTAGTCTCTGTTTTCCTTGAACTTGTATCCGCCGCTCATCGTGCCCGGAGGGATGGGGATGATGTAGCGCCGGGCATCGCCGGCCACACCGGTGAGGAACAGGTTGTTCCCGGAATCCTGGTCATAGACCAGTTCGCTGAAATTGTCCCGCAGGGTCGGGAGGTTGCTGCCCGTGAAAAGGGCTCCTAAGGGCGTCCAGTTCACCAACAGGACATCGGCTGCGGCCCAACGGGCGATATCGTAGAAGCGGCGGCCTTCCAGGGCCTGTTCCACGCGGCGCTCGCGACGGACTGCCTGGATGTACTTGTTCAGGTTCCGGAACGGATAATCGGCTTCGGTGTTGTACTCGCGGTCGAAATCCATCGCCGGCATGCCCACGCGGTCGCGAAGCGGCTTCAGGGCGGCGATGATCCGGGATTCGTTGCCGGCGCCGTCCAGCTCGGCCAGTGCTTCGGCGTAGTTCAGCAGGACATCGGCATAGCGTACCTGGATGGCCGGCGTAGCACCCTTGTATTCCGCTTCCAGATTCCCGGTATAGTCGATCTGGACGTGCTTGAGGATGGCATAGCCTGTCGTGTTGTGATGGTGGCCTTCGGCAAAGAGCGGAGGTGCCGGCATTCCTTCCTGCATGTCCGGACGCAGGACCTGGCCGGGCATGGCGACGGTCTGGGCGAGGCGAGGGTCACGCACCGTAGGCAGCAGCTCCTGTCCGTAAACGACCTGCGCGGCTTCCCGCTCGGCCTTGGTGTAAGGTCTTCCGTCGATGGACAGGTAGTCGTTCACCAGGGAAGAAGTGACACCGACGCCACCGCCGCCCTTGTTCAGATAGCGGTCCACGTTGTTGCCCACGAGGTCTCCGTCGTAACGCTTGTACCAGAGCACTTCCTTGTTGTTGTCCAGATTCGTGGTCTGGAACACGACCCGGTAGTCGTCGTTGGTCTTTCCCGTGTTGTGGATGGCCCATACGCCACGGTCCATGACGGCCTTGGCGGCTTCGGCCGCCGTCCGCAGATAGGACTGGATCTTGTCATCGGTGACGGTCTTGTCGTAGAAGGCGTCATTCTTGGCCTTGTGGTATTTTTCCCACGTGCCTTCGAACAGGGCGACCTCGCTCTTCAGCGCGCGGGCGACATCGCGGTGGACGCGCATCGTGGCGGCGCTGTTCTGTTCATTGAGGAGGCTGATGGCCTCATCCAGGTCCTCCAGGATGAAGTCGGTCACGGCCGTGCGTGAGTCTTGGCCCACCTGCATGGCTTCCAGGTCCGGATTCAGCGGTTCCTTCACGATGGCGACCCCGCCATAATCCTTGAGCAGCTGATAATAGTACCAGGCGCGGAAATAGTAGGCCTCGCCGATGAGCTGGTTGTAGTTGCCCGTCTTGTCGCAGTTGTCCTTGTTGTTCAGCAGGAAATTGACATTGCGGATGCGGGTATAGGCGCTCAGGGAAGCGGCGTTGCCGATGGAAAGGGCGCCGTTGATGCGGGCGACCGGTGCCGAAGCGGCCATGTTGTCGCTATAGGTGTCCGATCCGGCGATATGGTTGCCGCCGCCCATGCCGAAGTCCTGCGTGCGGACGGCTGTCTCGTAAAACTGGTTGATGTAATTCTGGATTTCACCGGTGGACCGGAACGGGTTATTCGTGGAAAGCACGCCTTCCGGGTCCTTGTCCAGCTTGAAGCAGGCCGTTGCGGCCGTCATGATGGCCAGTACAGTCAGTATATTGCGTAATTTCATGATCATGGAGCGTTTAGAAGTTGACGACGATACCTACGGAAACGGTCTTGTTCATCGGATAGCTCTTACCGGCGTCTGAAGCGCCACGGTTGGCATTACCGCCGTTATAGGAATTGTAGGTGAAGATGGCTTCCGGATCGAAGATCGTGGACAGTTTGGTGAAGGTCAGGAGATTCTCTCCCGTCACATACAGCTGGGCCTTGCTCAGGCCGATTTTGCCGATCAACGACTGCGGAAGGTCATAGGACAGGGTGACGGTCTTCAGGCGGAGGTATGCGGCATTCTGCAGGTAACGGTCGCTGCACTGCTTCTGCTTGCTCTGGTAGGTGCCCACGCCGCCGGCGTTGTGGATGTACGGTTTGGGATAATAGGCGTTGGGATTGTCTTCCCGCCAGTAGTCCATGTGCTCCTTGAGCACGGTCACCTGGGCATAAGGTCCGAAGCCCCAGAAATAGAGGGAGCTCGAAGGGTCGTAGTCGCGTTTGCCCACGCCCTGGAACAGGAAGTTCAGGCCGATTCCCTTCCACCAGACGGATCCGTTGATGGTGTAGTTGTAGCGGGGGGTGGTGTTGCCGATGACGGTGAAGTCTCCCATGTCACCCAGGGTATTGCTGCCCTTGTTGATCTTGCCGTCCCCGTTCAGGTCGATGTATTTCACATCGCCGGGCGTCCACTTCGTCGCGCTGATGAAGGAGTGGTCCAAGGCATTGAAGGCATCTGCCTCGGCCTGGTTCTGGATGAGGCCGTCTGCCCGGTATCCCCAGATCTCGCCGACGCTCTTCCCCTCATACCAGCTGCCGGCAGGATCGGTTCCGGTCGGGTTGGAATACTTGGTGACGACGGCCGTGGCGTCCGACACGGAACCGCCGATGGAATAGTTGAAGTCGCGTCCGGCGTGGCCCCGGTAGTTGATGGCGAATTCCCAACCCCGGTTACGCATGTTCGCGTTGTTGGTCTGGGGCGCGCTGGCACCGAAGATGTCCGGATAGTCTTCGCCCGGGCCCAGCATGTCGCGCGTGTCGCGCTGGAACAGGTCGAAGGAGCCGGTGAGGGCGTTCCCGAAGAAGCCGAAATCCAGACCGACATTCTGGTTCAACACCTTTTCCCAGGTGGTGAGGGGATTCACCACGCCGGGCGCCTGGGTATAGGAATGGCGTCCGTCGGAATAAATGTAATTGCCCAGACCGGAACTCATGCTCATGGTGGAGGCGAAAGTATAGGTTGCGGCACCGGCCTGGTTGCCCAGCAGACCGTAGGAGGCCCGGAGCTTCAGGTTGGAAAGCCAGCCGGAAGCGGACTGCAGGAACGGTTCCTTGTGAATGTTCCAACCGGCGGAAACAGACGGGAAGAAGCCCCAGCGGTGGTCGGCGGCGAAACGGGAAGATCCGTCATAACGGCCGTTCAGTTCCAGCAGATACCTGCCGTCATAGTCGTAATTGATGCGCCCGAAGTAGCCGCGGGTGGCCCACCCGTAACGGGTATCCGTAATGGTCTGGTCGCCATTGCCCATGGTGACGCTGGGCGTAGCCGTGGTGTAGAGGCCGGTGATGGCGTTCTTGATGTAGGCGTAGTGGTAGTCCTCTTCCTGATAGCCGGCCAGCAGCGCGAAGTTGCTCTTTTCGCCCAGCGTGAAGGAATAATGGGTGTAGAGGCTGATGCTCTGGTAGTTGGTATTCGTATTGGACCGGGTATATTTTCCGTCCTTGGGAATGCCCAGCTCGGAACGTCCGCCCTTGACGGTGGTCACTCCGTCCATCATGTAGATGTCCGGCGCGATGGCCACGGCTTCGTAATTGTTGACGCCCAACCGGTAGGTGTAGTCCAGGTTGATGAACCAGTTCTTGACAGGCTGGATCTGCAGCCCGGGGGTAATGTCCAGACGGTCGCGCTTGGTGGTCGTGTAAGTACCGCTCTGGAGGTAGGGGATCATCGTAAATTCCACATAGTGGCCATTGTCATCCATGTAGTGTTTCGTGGAGAACTCACGGGCCAGGGTGTGGTAGAAGCCATAGCCGATGGCACCGTCCCCGAACGGGCTGTCGGTCTGTCCATGGACGAATTTGGTGCTGAACAGGAGCTTGAGCCAGTCGGTGACCTGGGCTTGCGTGTTGGCATTCACGTTGAAACGCTTGTAACCCATGTCGGCGAAGCGCAGCGCACCGTCTTCGTCATACATGCCGCCGCTCACATAGTACTGGACTTTCTTGCTTCCTCCGCGGATGGACAGGTTGTGGTTGTGCTTGAGCGCCCAGTCCTTGTAATGGAGCTTGAAGTAGTCGGTGTTGCCGAGGCCTTTTTCCGAGTTCTCGAAGGACGACGGGTTGGCCGTGGGGTTGTTGCGGATCTCCGCCCACGGGTCGGCGGAAGGATCTCCGTCGATGAACCGTTGCAGGTCGGCGATCTTTTCGTCGGAATACTTTCGGGGTGCATTGGCATTGGCGGCGCCGTCGTTCCAGAAATGGGCGAAATCCACGGAACTGGCCATGGTCGGAAGCTTGGTCGGTGCGTTCCATCCGACATTGCCGGAATAGCTGATGACGGGCTTCCCGTCGGCTCCGCGCTTGGTCGTGACCAGGATGACACCGTAGGCGGCCCGGGCTCCGTAGATGGCGGCGGAGGCGGCGTCCTTGAGGACGGAGATGCTCTCGATATCGTTGGGGTTGACATCCTGGAGGCTCATCTCGACGCCATCCACGAGGATATAGGGATTGCCGGTATCGCTCAGGTTGCCGCGTCCACGGAGGGTGATGGTCGTCGCGGCGCCCGGGGTGCCGGCCGCCGTGTTGGAGATGGTCAGGCCGGGAACCATGCCCTGAAGGGCCTGGGCGGCATCCACGACGGGACGCTGGGCGAAGTCATCTCCCTTGACCTGGGAGACGGCGCCGGTCAGGTTGACTTTCTTCTGGACGCCGTAACCGACGACGACCGTTTCTTCCAGCATCTGCGTATCGTTCTGCAGGACCACGTTCAGGGGTCCGCTGTTCCAGGTGATCTCCTGGGTGACATAGCCGATGCAGGAGAAAACGAGGACGTTGCCGGGCCGGACACCGTTCAAGACGTAGGTGCCGTCGATGTCGGTGACCGTGCCGGTCTGTGTGCCCTTGACGAACACAGAGCCGCCGACGACGGTTTCACCGGATGGATCGGTAACCGTTCCCCGGACGGTCTGGGGGCCCTGTGCCAGCACGACGATGGAAGCCATGAGAGCGGCAGTCGCCGACAGGATGGCTTTGCGGAGTGTTTTAAGCATAGTGGTTTTTTAGTTATGGTTAGTGGATATGGATGCGGTTATCCGCACAAAGTTGGGAAAAACCCTGCGAAACCGAATCCGATCTTGTCCGTAAATAGTCCGATTTCGTCCAAAAATGCGAATTGGACGAATTCGGACGCGGATGTTTGGCTTTTCTCCGGAAAAACGCTAATTTAGCCATTGCAACCACGGCTTTGATGAGAAACCTCCTGCTTCTGCTGTTTTTCCTTCCTGCGGTTTGGGTATCGGCCGCACAGAATTCGCCGTATGCCTATATCCCGATCTCCTTGGAAAACGGCCTGTCCCAGCCGAATGTCACATCGTTGCTGCTGGACAGCCGGGGCAGTCTGTGGATCGGGACCCGGAACGGGCTGAATCGGATGGACAGGCAGGAAATAACGGTCTATACATCCCACGGACACGATGCGGCACACCTGCCGGGGAACGAGATCCGGGACCTGTCCGAAACCGCGGACGGATCGGTCTGGATCCGGACGTCGCGCGGCATCGCCCGCTATCGCCCCTCCCGGGGTGGATTCGAGACCGTCATGGAGAAACCTTTCTTCTCGTCACTGGCCGTTCCCGACGGAATCCTGTTCGGAGGTGACGGATGCCTGGCCCGCGTGGCGGAAGACGGAAGTTCCGAGTACCTGTATCCTTTCGGGGAGGGTTCCTGTGTGGGAAACCGGGCTTACCGCATCGGACGGATGGTGGCCTTGGAGGGGCGTGAGCTGCTGCTTGGAACGGATGAGATGGGCCTGTTCCGCTACGAGCCCGGCCATCCGGCCGTTCCGTTTACGCAGGAAGCGTTCCGGCAGGTCATCGCTTTGTACAGAAGCCGGACGGGGGATATCTTCGTCGCATACGACGGAGACGGTGTCCGGCGCTATTCCCCGGACGGGACCGAACTGGCCCATTACACGACCCGTAACAGCGGACTGGCCCATGACTACGTCCAGAGTTTCGCGGAATATGACGGATTCCTCTGGATCGCGACGGACGGTGGCGGCATTTCGCTCCTGGACCTCTCTTCCGCCCGCTTTCAGACGCTTCGTCACAACCCTGACGATCCGGCATGCCTGCCGTCCAACTCGGTGACGGTGCTTTACCTCGATTCTTCCGGCGTCCTGTGGGCAGGAACCGTCAAACATGGCTTCTTCCAGGTGCGCCAGAACCATATCCGCTCTTTCAGCGGCCCGTTGTGCGGATTGACGGACAACGCGGTCATCAGCCTGTACCGGGAGGACGACGGCTCGCTCTGGGTCGGCACCGACGGCGGCGGCATCCATCGTTTCGATCCGGTTTCGGGTCGTTTTACGCCGCTGCCGGGAACCCGTGGCAAAATTCTTTCGCTGGTCGGATTCGATGCCCGGAATCTGCTGGCGTCCATCTATATGGAGGGCTTTTTCCTGGTGGACAGAGTGACCGGTGCACGGAAACCGTTTACGCTTGTCAATGAGGAAGTGAATCGGCAGGAATGTTTCTGGGGATACCTTCCCCGCGTGGCGCGCGTGGCTGGTGACAAACTGTATTTCCTCAGTTATTCCCCCTGGCTCTACGACTTGCGCACCCGGAGCTTCTCTTTGCTCCAGGTGGATGACAGCCTGGCCGTCAGCGGTGTCAGGATGGCCTGTTCCGATGGGCGGGAGGCCTTCTTCTATCGGGACAATCAGGTCTTGATCGCCGATTTGAAGGAGGACAGGATCCGACTGCTTTTCCGTGTGGGGGAGCAGGAGAAAGTGACATCCGTCGCCTATGACGGTGATCGGACCGTGTGGGTGGGGACGGACCGCGGCCTTGGAAGGTACGACCGCCGTTCGGATACGTATGAACCGGTGGAGACCGGCCTTTTCGACAGCGTGTCGGCTCTGGAATACGCCGGGAACGGGCAACTGTGGATCTGCGCCCGCAGCCGGCTGTTCACCTATCTGTGCGAAGGGAACCGCTTCGTTTCCTGGAGCGCTTCGGACGGGTTCCGCCCGAACGACATCAAAATGCTGTACCAGAACGCCACGAGTCCCGATTACCTGTACATGGGCGGTTCGGACGGGCTGGTGCAGATCAGCCGGGACATCCCGATCCCGGGGCTGGAACCGGTCGCGGTCTTTCTGGACCAGTTGACGGTGAACGGCCGTCCTGCGCTGTCCGATGTGCAGGGAAACCGGATCCGCGTCCCCTGGAACTATCAGTCCCTTGTCGCCTCTTTCCAGGTCAAGGATGGCGATGCCTTCCAGCGCAAGTATTTCCGCTACACCGTGGAAGGGACGCAGACGCGGACCTTTGAAAGCGACGACGCCCACCTGCAGCTTCCCGCCCTGTCGGACGGGACATACCGGATCCTGGTCTCCTGCCTGCAGAAGGGGGGCGATTTTACCGTGCCGGAATGCCTGCTGGAAGTCGTCGTGCTTCCTCCCTGGTACCGGACCGTCTGGTTCCGACTGTTGTTGTCCGCCCTTCTGCTGGCGTCGGCCGCCTGGGGCATCCGCACCGTCACCAAGCGGCGGGAGCACGAGACCAAGAGTTCCATGGCCCATTTCCTCGAGGAAATGCTGCAGGATACGGAGGAGCGGGAAGATGATACCGCCATCACGCCCGATCCGGAATTCAAGGCCCGGCTGGATGCCGTCATCCTCCGGCATCTGTCCGATCCCGGCCTGGACGTCCAGTTCCTCACGGAGCAGCTGGCGATGAGCCGGACCCTCCTGTACGGAAAAGTAAAACAGGTGACAGGACAGGGCGTCAAGGACTATATCAACCGGATACGCATCGAACGGTCCGTGGACCTTCTTCTGCACACGGACAAGAATATCAATGAAATCGCTTACGAAGTCGGTTTCGCCTATCCGCGTTATTTCAGCACCTCCTTCAAGAACCTGAAAGGCGTGACTCCGACGCGTTTCAAGCAGGAGAACCGTTCTCCCAACCCGGATACAAAACCTTAGCATATGATGAAAAAATTCCTTTCCCTCCTTTCTCTCGCCATCGTCTGCGCCACCTCCTTTGCGGCGCAGACCAAAATGGAACCCTGGCAGGACCCGAATGTCTTCGAGGAAAACCGTATGCCCATGCGGGCGACCTTTGTCACGGCCGAGCAGCAGACCCTGAGCCTGAACGGCCTCTGGAAGTTCTACTTCAACCCGACCGTGGAAGGCCGTCTGAAGGGCTTCGAGGCCGTGGGGTATGACGACGGTGCCTGGGGTGAGATTCCCGTCCCGGGACTCTGGGACCTTAACGGCTACTGCGATCCCCTGTATGTCAATGCCGGTTTCCCCTGGAGCGGACATTATGAGAACAATCCGCCTTACCCGGCCCTGGAGCACAACTATGTGGGCCAGTACCGCCGGACCTTCACCGTGGACCCGTCCTGGATCGGGAAGCAGATCTGCCTGAACATCGGCTCCGCCACCTCCAACGTCCGCGTCTGGGTCAATGGGAAAATGGTCGGCTACAGCGAGGACAGCAAGCTGGAAGCCCGTTTCGACCTGACCAAGTATGTCCATGCCGGGGAGAACCTCATCGCCCTGGAGATCTTCCGCTGGTGCGACGGCACTTACCTGGAGGACCAGGATTTCTGGCGTTTCGCCGGGATTTCCCGCGGGGTGGAGGTCTATACCCGTGAAAAGGAGCGCATCGAGGATGTCCATGTCATCGGCGGCATGGACGGCAACCTGAAAGTGGCCCTGGAAGTGACCAAGGGCATCTCCGCCGTGGCCCTGGAAGTGGTGGACGCTTCCGGGAAGAGCGTCCTCTCCGCCGCCGGCCTGAAGCCCCTCAAAGGGAAGGTCGATTACGCCGGCTCCGTCAGCGATCCCGCCCTCTGGAGCGCTGAAACGCCGAATCTCTATACCCTGAAGGTGAAGGCATCCACCCGCAAGGGCGCTGCCGAGAGCACCTGTGTCGAATTCGGTTTCCGTACCGTGGAGGTCGTCGGCAACCAGCTCAAGGTCAATGGACAACCTATCCTGATCAAGGGAGCCGACCGGCATGAGATGAGCGCCACCGGCGGTTATGTCGTCACGGAGGCCGAGATGATCCGCGATATCCGGATCATGAAGGAACTGAACATCAACGCCGTCCGTACCTGCCATTATCCCGACGACCCGCGCTGGCTCGCCCTCTGCGACAAGTACGGCCTGTATGTGGTGGACGAAGGGAACATCGAGTCCCACGGAATGGGCTACGGTCCGGAAACCCTGGCCAAGAACCCGATTTTCGCCGCCGCGCACCTCGCCCGCGACAGCCGGATGGTCCGCCGCGATTTCAACCATCCTTCCGTAATTGTCTGGAGCATGGGCAACGAGGCCGGTGCCGGTCCCAACTTCGAGGCCTGCTACGACTGGATCAAGGCCTTCGACCCTTCCCGGCCCGTCCAGTACGAGCAGGGCGTCATCCGCCGCGAGCGCCGGAGCCTCCGCTATACGGATATCTACTGCCCGATGTACAATTCCCCGGATGAGGACCGCGCCTATCTTCAGCATGCCGACAAGCCTCTCATCCAGTGCGAGTATGCCCATGCCATGGGCAATTCCATGGGCAATTTCAAGGAATACTGGGACCTGATCCGGAGCGAACCGGCCTACCAGGGCGGTTTCATCTGGGATTTCGTGGACCAGGCGCTCCGCTGGCCTTCCAACGCCCGCGGCACCGACCATATCTTCATCTTCGGCGGTGACCTGAACGACTACGACCCCTCCGACGGTTCCTTCAACTGCAACGGCGTCATCGCCGCGGACCGTACCCTGCATCCGCACGCGTATGAGGTGCGTTACCAGTATCGGAACATCCTGACGACGGCCGGCAGCCAGCCCGGAACCGTCAAGGTGTACAACGAGAACTTCTTCACCGACCTGTCCGGCTACCGCCTCGTGTGGACGCTGGAGGCCGACGGAAAGGCCGTCCGCACCGGCTCCGTGGACCGGTTGGATGTCGCCCCGCAGCAGACGAAGGCTTTCGCCCTGGGTATCGGACCGCTTCCGGAAGGGAAGGTCGTCACCCTGAACGTCCGCTATCAGCTCAAGGAGGCGCAGCCGCTCCTCCCGGCCGGCTTCGAGGTTGCTTATGACCAGCTCGTCCTCCGGGATGAACCGTCCGGGATCTGCACCTGCGTTCCGGAAGGCTATACCGTGGATTCCGCCCGGGCCGATGCCGCCGCTTCCGTATGGGTGTTCTCCGGCAAGGCCCCGTATGCCGGAACGCTCGGAAAGCGGGAAGCGATCTGGGAAATCACCATCGACAAGAAGGTGGGCGCCCTGACTTCCTATGAACTGGACGGAAAGGAACTGTTGAAAGAACCGGTCCTGCCGTGCTTCGACCGTGCCCTGGTGGAGAATGACCTCGGCGCCCGTTTCCAGCGGGAGTTCGCCTTCTGGCGGAATCCGGAACTGAAGGTGGCCTCCGCCTCCGCGAAGCAGGACGGAGATGCGTTCGTGGTGGACATCGAGTTCGCGCCCATCGGCGAGGCCGCCCTGGTCAAGGTCTCTTATCGGGTGGATCCGTTGGGCCGGGTCACCGTCACCGAATCCCTCACGGACGCCGGCAAGCTCTCCGAGGCCCCGCATCTGTTCCGCTTCGGCATGCGCCTGGCGATGCCCGGCCAGTATTCCGACCTGGATTTCTTCGGCCTGGGCCCGTGGGAAAACTACGCCGACCGCCATTCTTCCGCCCTGCTCGGCCGTTATTCCCAGCGGGTGGAGGACCAGTACCATTACGGTTATGTCCGCGCGCAGGAATCCGGCACCCATACCGGCATGCGCTGGATGCGTCTGGCCGATGAGGCCGGCAACGGTCTGGAATTCAGCGCTCCGGCCGCCTTCTCCGCATCGGCCCTGCCTTTCTCCCTGGAGGATCTGGACACGCATGTCCATTCCCTGGAACTGAAGGCCAAGGCCCATGAAGGCGAGCGCTCCCGCGGCACCACCTATGTCCATATCGACCTCGCCCAGATGGGTGTCGGCGGTATCACCTCCTGGGGCACCTGGCCGCTGAAGGAATACCTCCTCCCTGCCCAGCCCTACGAATTCACCTTCACGATGGCGCCGGTCCACGGGGTGGTGGAGTAGCGTGATTTCCATATCGCTGATTGTCAGTGTGATACGAAAAATTCCCTGGTGCATTTGTACCAGGGAATTCTTTATAACCGGCTGACTGTCAGCCGAATGGGTGATGAGCTTACTTCTGCAGGGCACCGAGCTGCTGGGTGGCCTGGGCGGCGTACTTGGCGTTGCCGGAGAGCTTCTTGTAGTACTCGATGGCGGTAGCCTTGTCACCAGCCTTCTGGGCGGTGGCGGCGATGGTGAACATCACGTCGGCGGCGTCTTTGGCGTCCGGGCTGACCTCGAGGTACTTCTTGTAGGCCTCGATGGCCTTGGCGCTCTTGCCGAGCTTGGTGTTGGCGCTGGCGATGAGCTTGTAGGCGTTGGCGCTCTCCAGGTAGCTGTTGGACTTCTCGAGGGCCTCGATGGCGTCGGCGCTCTTGCCGGCCTTCACGAGGGTCATGCCTTCCTTGAGGAAGAGGTTGGAGAGAAGCTTATTGGCCTGGTCTTCCTTCCCGTTGGCGGCAGCGGCCTCGAAAGCGGCGACGGCGGCGTCGTTGTCACCGGCCTGCATCAGGGCCTGGCCGTAGAGGAGCTGGCTCTGGCCATCCGCGGGATCGAGGGCGACGACCTCCTTGAAAGCGGCGGCGGCACCGGCGAAATCCTTGGCCTTCAGCAGGGTGGCACCCTTGCGGGAGTAGGCGTTGGGGATCAGTTCCTTGGTGTCGGCAATGACATCTTCGACACCGTATTCACCCGCGACGGTAGCGGCCTCTTTCAGGGTGGCGATGGCCTCGTCATACTGGGCTTCGTTGATTTGCTCCTTGGCGATGGAGAGGATGGTCTGGGGAATGATCTGCTTGCACTGGGCGACCATTTCGGCAGCCTCTTCTTCCGAGCAGGCCTCGAACTGGGCGAGGGCGCTCTTGAACTGGGTCAGGGCCTCGGCCTTGTTGGTTTCGAGAGTCTGGGCACCCATGTTGAACGTTTCCACTGCGGCATTGAAGTCCTGGGCGGAAGCAATTCCTGCGGCGAGTGCGAGGGCCGCGAGGGAGACAAATAATCTTTTCATACTGCTTTGCGGTTTATTTGTTAAAAATTATTCTTCGTCCGTTGTTGCACGTATTTTGCAAAAATAGCAATTTTTTATGTTATTTTTGCATTTGAAACGCGTCAAATACATGTCAGTCCGACTGCTTTCCATATTTTCCAGCCTGGCCTTCCTCATTTTTTCAATAATTGTGCCAGCGCAGACCCTTCCATCCCTTCCCGTGGACGGAAAGGTGCAAAAAGGTACGCTCCGCTGTGGCGTTACCTACTATATGGTGAAAAATGACGAAGCCAAGGGCTTTGCCGATTTCGCCCTGGTCCGCCGTGGGGAAACCCCGACCGAAGCGACGGCCGATGACCTGGACACCCGCTTCCTGCGGCGGAACGGGGTCGGCCCCCGCCCGGGCGGCTGGTTCCAGGAACGTGACGGAAATACCGTCCTCCACCTGGACCGGGTTCCCGTCTATGATGCCAATGTGCTGGATTCCACCCTGTTGGTCACTTTTGCGCAAGTCGCTCTGTCCCGGGCCGACGAGGCGGTCATCGTGAGTGGGGACATCGACCCCGTGGAGTTCAAGAAGAAGATGGACATCTTCTCGATGATGGTCCCGCAGCATTTCGTGGAAAACAGTCATGGGCCGGACTACGTCTGGGAACCGTCGGTCATGCCTTCCGTGGTGTGGCGCAACACCCCGACCGGAGACAAGGGCGTCGTGCGGATCGCCTACGCCTCTCCCCGGACGGCGCAGGACCAGATGAACACGGCCCAGGCCCTCGTGATGGGCATCCTGAGCCGGGAATTCCGGACCATCGCCCTCCGTCGGATCGAGCGGAACCTGCGGGATGCCGGCATCCCGTACGGAAAACTGGATTTCAATTATCTGAACAGTGCGGAAACGGGCGGGGACGAAGAATACGCCGTGGAGGTCCTGACGGACCGGGCCCACATGGAAGCGGCGATGAAGACCGTCTCCCAGACCCTGGCCGGACTCGATGAATTCGGGGTTCCGGTAAAGGAGTTTGCCGAGGCGAAAGAGTCGATGATGGCCGGGATGCTCCTGCGGGGCAGTGCCGCCCTGACCAACCGGAAATATGTGGACCGCTGCGTCTCCCATTTCCTGTACGGGGCGAACCTGGCTCCCTATCAGGAGGAAACGCGGCTTTTTGCCCGCAAGAACGTGGCGGACAGCACGGAGACGCGGCTTTTCAACCAGTTCTCGACCTCCCTGCTGAGCCAGCTTTCCAACCTCACGCTGGAATACCGTGCGCAGCTGGATTCCCTGGACGAGGACAATGCCCTGTTCCAGTATAACCTGGCCTACCTGTACGGCTCCACCTTCCAGGACGCCCGGGATTATTCCTGGCAGCGGGATACGGCCTCCCTGGAGGTCGCCTGCCCGAAGGTGAAGATCAAGGAAACGAAACCGGAACCCGTTTCCGGAGGATCCCTGTGGACCTTCTCCAACGGAGTCCGCGTCGTCTATAAACAGGTTCCCGGCAGCCGGATGTTCAATTATGCGCTGCTTCTCGGCGGCGGCCTTTCCGGGGTCACCGGCCTGGAAGAAGGGGAGGGCGGTTACTTCGGCGACATGCTTTCCCTGTTCGACGCCGGCGGCATGTCCGCGTCCGATTTCCGGGACCATCTCGCCGTGAACGGCATCGACATGGAGACCCAGGTCTCCCTGACCTTTACCTCCATCCACGGAAGCGCGCCTTCCTCGAAACTGCCTTCCCTGCTGAAGGCCCTGCTGGCGCTGGCGAACGATCGGACCGTGAACCGGAACGAGTTCGAGATCTATCTGCGCAATGCGGCATGGGCCCGGGAATCCGTGGAGGACCGGCTTTACAAGATGATGTATCCGGGATTCAACTACACCTCCCGGAAGTATCCGTCGGCCCTGGGACCCGCCACGCAGGCCAAGGCCGCGCAGTTCTGGGAATCCCGCTTTTCCCGGGTGAACGACGGCATGCTCGTCATCGTGGGGGATGTCGATGAGGCCTCCGCCCGCCGTGCTCTCCTCAAATATGTGGGCGGCTTCCGGACGCAGCGCGGAAACGAAGGACGCAAGACCGTGCGATACACGCCGGTGTCCGGTGCTTCCGTGAAAAAGGGTACCGAGGGCGCCCAGGGGGCTTATGTCCGCCTGGATGCGGAATTCCCGCTTTCCGGGGTCAACTATGTCATGGCCGAAGTCGGGGCCGACGTGCTCCGCCGCCATGTCGTCGCCGCCCTGGACGGGACCGGCCTGTCCACGGAAGTGACCGCCGGCTTCCATTCCTATCCCCAGGAACGGCTCTGGATGGTGGTTTCCTGTGAAGGGGACCATGCCGAAGCGGCGCTTCCCGCCATCCGGGAAGGCATCCGCCAGGCCGCTGCCGCTACCGTTTCCCAGAAGGATGTCAATGCCTACAAGGCCCTTGTCCTGGCCAACATGAACCGGGAACTGACGGAGCCCGAGACGGTTGTCACCTCCGTCGTCGCCCGGTATGGCATCGGCAAGGATATGGTTTCCCATTACAAGGAAAGCGTGAACGGGATTACGCCGGCTTCCCTGAAGGGAATGCTCAGTGCGCTTTCGTCCGGCCGCGTGGCCGAATATGTCGTGGAGTGATGGGACACAGGAAAAAGTTCGGCACCATCGTCCAGATCGGGGACATCCTGGTCTCCGAGGACGTCATCCTGGAGTATTTCGCCTGCGATTATCCGGTGTGCCGGGGGAAATGCTGCATCGTCGGCGACAGCGGAGCGCCGCTTCTGGAAGAGGAGTTGGATCCGATCGAGGCCAACTATGACGTCTTTTCCCCGCTGATGCGCGAGGAGGGGCGGCAGGCGGTCCGGGAGAAGGGTTTCTTCGAGATCGACCGGGACGGAGACCTCGTGACGCCGCTCGTCCCCGGGAGCGAGGAGTGCGCCTTCTGCCATTTCGAAGACGGAAACTGCCTGTGCTCCATCGAGCGTCAGTTCTTTGCCGGCAAGTCCACGTTCCGGAAACCGATTTCCTGCCAGCTGTATCCCGTCCGGGCCGTCCGGATGCGGAACGGCACCATCGGCCTGAACCTTCATCGCTGGGATATCTGTGCGTGCGCTTTCGAGAAAGGGCGCCGCGAAGGAATCCGGGCCTACGAATTCCTGAAAGACCCGCTCACGGAGGCGTACGGGGCCGATTTTTACGAGGCTTTGTGCGTGGCGGCGAAGCAGGTGATCGCCGAGTCCAGCTAACGGTCGGGATTCCAGCCGTTCAGGACGAAAGCGGGGTCGCGGTACGAGGCGATGAGGGAGGCGTCGCGGGGCAGGCTGAGCTGGCGGGAGAAGGGATGTCTTTCGGTGACGTCCACGGGTTCACCCGTTTCCATATCGCGCGTATTGTATTCCAGCATGACGCAGGAGGGTTCGTCCAGTTCGCTCCACCCCTGGGGGAGGAGGTTCCGGACCCGGCAGTCGATGATGACGATCTCCGCATCGGGGTAGGTGCTTCCGTGGTTGAGCCGGGAACGGCCATAGTCGATGGGATAGTCCGAGGTGCTCTCGAAGGTGCACTCGATGAATACGTCCCCGTGGGCGGGCTTGAAGTTCCGCACCCAGGTCAGCGGGCCCCCCTGGTTCCGGAAGGCGCAGCGGTAGGCGAACAGGCTGCCGCGCCCGAGAATCGTGTCCCCGCCGCCATCCACCTCGCAGTTTTCCATATAGACGGTACCGTTGGCCTGCAGGGCATCGCCGTCGCCGATGATGTGGACCCCGTACAGGGCGATCCGTTCGCCGTTCACGAGGAGTCCTTCGGCCTGTCCTTCGAGGTCCGTGGCGAAGGTGATGTCCCGCAGCACGAGATCCGTGCAGTGGTCGAAGGCGACGGCGGCCCGCCGCTGCGGGAAGGTGCCCGCGCGCTCGTTGGTCTTCACCGTCATCGGGTGGGGATTGAAGACTTCGTTGTTGGCATAGTGCACCCGCGTCACGTCCGCGCCGGATCCGAGGATGGTGACGCTGGATTTGTTCCGCACATAGACAATCTCCTCGTAGTCGCCGGGCAGGACCCGGATGACCACGGGTTCGTCCGAGAAGTCCGGAACCTGGTCAAGCGCTCCCTGGAGGGTGGAGAAATCGCCCTTTCCGGAGGCATCGACAATCACCGTATCCCGCAGCGAGGGGGCTTGTGCCGCCGTGGTGAAAGTCCAGTCCGAAAGGCCGTGGAACTTCCCGGAGGGGAGGGTGACCGCCCCTTCGTCGATGGCGATGCGATAGGTGTGGCCATACTCCAGGACGTTGTTGTGCGGGTAGATGACGGCGGTGTTCCCCCGGACCAGCACCGGATGGAAGTGGAACCCGTCCGTGAAGCCGCCGATGATGGTGAGCTGGTAGTCGTGCGGCGTGGGCTCAGCCGTCCCGGAGGGTGTTCCGGGAAGGGTGTTCCGGTTCGTCGGAACGACGCTCCGCGCATAGTCGTAGGGAACTTTCGTATAGTCGATGTCGGGGGCGTAGGTGCGGCTCTCCGTCGGGCCCGCAGGCACCGACAGGTCCAGACTGTCCACACATTGGCCCGTTCCCTCGTCGTAGATCCGGATCCATCCCTCCTTCCCAACGGAGGGCACCTCGTCGAAAGTGAGCTGGAGATGGGTGTCCACATTGACGGCCTCGGCCCCATCGAGGGGATGGAGCCGGGCAGAGGATCTGTCGGAACAGGAGACGGACAGGACGGCCGCCTGCAGGAGGAGGACGGCGGGGAGGAGATGTCTGGATGGATGCATGCCGATGGGGATTATCGATACTTTTCGACCCTTTCGTCCCGGATGACTCCGCTCCAGTTCATGCCGAAGGCGAAGTCGTAGGTGTTCCCGTTCCGGTCGGTGTAGGGGATCATGTCGCGAGGAACGTCCTCTTTCTGGGTCTCCACGGTCTCCATGTCGGCGGGTAGCTGCATGGGCAGCAGGCCCGTAGGCTCGCTTTTCCCGCTCACGATGTCCAGAACCGCCTGGTTCTGCACGCCGAAGGAGACGAGGATGGCGTCGGCCGAAGGCTCGAACTCGCCCACCACCGCGGGCTTGTCCAGGCGGATGACCACGACGACGGGCTTTCCGCCCATGGCCTCCTTGGTCTCCCGGACCAGGAGGAGGTCGTCATGGTTCCGGGTCGTCACGGTCTTGCCCTTGTAGGAACGGTTGGTGAAGGACTCCGTATGGTGCCCGCCGGCCATGCTTTCCGGCCGGGCGTTCCGGGCCGTATAGGGTTCGTACTGGAGACTGATGGGGATATAGCCGTTGCCGCCCCGTTTCACGTCCGCGGCATCCCAGCCGACGCTGATGGAGGGTCCGTCGATCACCACGAGGGCGAAGTCGGCCTCCTCCGGCGTGGCGGCGAGGTCATAGTACCGGGACACCAGCTCGGGGCTCATCGGATAGTCCGTATGGTCCTCGGACATGCCGCCCCAGAGGCCGGGGATGGCGGGGAAGTGCTTCTTCGGGAACCAGACCTTCTTCTTCCCTGTCTGCGGGAGGGCCTTGTTTTCCGTATTCTTCAGGAGGACCAGCGAGCGGAGCTGTGCCTCGAATCCCTCCTCCATGAACGAGGGGTTGCCGACGATGCGCACGGTCTCCTCCGGGTCCAGGTAGGGGTTCTCGAAGAGACCCACGCGGAACATGTTCAGCAGAATCCGCCGGGCGGATTCCCGGAACCGCTGCTGCGCGCTCTCCTCACCGAAGTCACGCACCCAGAGGGCGTAGGCTTCCCGGACGTACTCGGCGTTGTTGGAACCGCCGATCTGGTCGCAGCCAGCCAGGAAAACGCGGTAGTGGCGCTCGGCTACGGTAAGTCCTTCGACGCCCCAGGGCTCTCCACCGCCGGTATAGTCCACGCCGGTGTTGTCCAGGGTGACCCCCCAGTCCGTGCACACGACGCCGTCGAATCCGGCTTCCTCGCGTAGCTTCTTTCCGATGATCCACCGGGAGAAGGCGCCGCCAACCTGCTCGCCTGAGGGATCCTGTCCCCACAGGATGGAGTAAGTGGGCATCACGGCCGACGCACTGCCGGTGCCGCCTTTCAGCTGGAAGGCGCCATCTACGAAGGAGCGCAGGTGCTCTTTCAGGTTATCGCCGGGGAAGACAGCGTACTTGCCGTTGGCAAAGTGGCTGTCACGGCCGCCCTCCTGGGCTCCGTAGCCGTACCAGTGCTTGGCCATCGCGTTCACGCTCCCGTAACCCCAGGCGCCGTCGATCCGTTTCCCTTCGGGACTGGTCTGGAAGCCGTCGCAATAGGCCCGGGCCAGGTCCGTGGACAGGTCCGGATCCTCTCCGAAGGTGCCGTCGAAACGCCACCAGCGAGGTTCCGTGGCAATGTCCACCTGCGGGCTCAGGGCGGTCGTGACGCCGAGCGCCCGGTACTCCACGGAGGCGACCTGCCCGAAACGTTCCATCAGGGAAGGATCGAAGGTCGCGGCCAGGCCCAGGGAAGAGGGCCAGCGGGAGATCGTCCCGCCGCTGCCGGCATAGAACTCCAGGTCCGAGGCCGCCTGGTGGCGGGGATCCGAGTGGATGGTCACCGGAATGCCCTGTCCCATCCCTTCCACGTAAGCCTGGACGGTATTGTTCCAGCGGGCCGCCACTTCGGGGCTCTCCACCGAGGTGACGAGCATTCCGCGGAGCTGGCCTTCGCCGAGGAACTGTTTCTGCTGGTCGGTCATGTCCCAGGCGTGGGCGCCGCTGGCCTTGAAGGAGGTGCCGTTGTAGCTCTGCACGGAGCCGGTCCGCTCCATCATGTAGGCGACGAAGGCGGTGATGGTTTTCTCGTCGGAGAGGTACTGTTTCTCCTCGGGGGTGAGTTCCGACATGTCGATGGTGGCAGGGTACGGTTCCCCGTTCCAGGCGGCCTGGAAGAAGTTGCGGAGCGCCCGGACGAAGGTGGGTTTCCGCATGAGCTCCTTCTGGGCGTCGGTGAGTTCCACCTCCGGTTTGACGGTTCCCCGGCCCTCCGAAGGGACGGCCTGGTGGTTGCTGACGAGGAGGAGGCCTGCGATCTCATGGACGGAGAGGCGTCCGGCGAGGTCTTCCGAGCGCTCCGCCGGCGTGAGCCGCCAGTCCTCGTAGGGATCCAGCGCACCGTTCCGGTTCATATCCTTGAAGACTTTGCCATCCGCCTGGAGGATCGTCACGCCCGACGCGGGACTGTACCCGAGAACGGGACCGTCCTTCTGTGCGACGGTGACGAAATCCCCGTGGGAAACCTCACGCGGGCCGCAGGAGACGGCGAGGGAAAGGAGAAGGGCCGGGATGATGACCCGGAATGGGCGGTGGACGTGTGTCATGGTCAATGCTTGAAGTTGAAACGGATGTCTGCGGGGATCCTTTCCAGGCCCAGGTTCATGCGGTCGGCATCGTAGTCGGCGTTGAGCCGGGCGTACCGGGCCTCGAACTGCTCGGCGAAGGCCCGGTCACCGGTGGCCTGCGTCTGGAGCACCAGGGCGGTGAGGTTGGAAAGGGCTTCTTCCATCTTTTTATAATCCAGCGCATACTGTCCGGAAGGCTTGCGCTGGAAAGCCCCCGCTTCCGCCAGGTAGTTGTAGATGATGATGTTGGCGCGACCCAGGGCGGCGCCCTCCCCGAAGCGTTCCGAACGGACGAGGGAGGCGAAGAAGGTGGTCAGGGCGTCTTCCTTGGTGAACAGGTGATGGATATCGACATGCTTCTGCAGCATGCCCACCAGCAGGACGCCGGCGGTATTGGCTTTCACCTCTTCCAGGGTGGCGGCGGAGCTTCCCAGCGCCTCTTCCACGCTGCCCTTTCCGGTGACGGTCTCTTTCACGCCCAGGCCATGGGCCACCTCCCGGAAGACAATGTTCCAGAAGAAGGCGTCCGAGGACAGGTGTTCGGCGTAGTCGGCTTCGAGGAGGACCCGGCCGCTGGGACCGACGATGTGGTTGTACTTGGTGTGGATGATGTTCTCCAGCAGGATGGTACGGGTACCCCGGTCCCGCTGGACATCGCTGTCGAAGGGCAGGTTCAGGGCGATGACCTTCACGCCCGCATTGGCCTTTCCGGCATAGTAGAGGGCGTCGCAGGAGAAGATGTTGGATCCCGCTCCGGGCTGGAAGGTCTTGTAGGCCGGGTCTCCGGGGAGGTCCTCCTGGAACTCTCCGAGCCGGGAGACGTACTGCATCAGTTCCTGGGTGTGCGCCTCGTTTTTCAGCAGGACGAACGCCTCATAGGACCGTTTGATGCCCATCAGCTGGTCGTCCGTCACCTCGTTGGGACCGATTACGAGGTCCATCTTGCTGTCTTCCATGTCCAGCCAGGCCAGGGAGCTCTCGTAATAACGGTCGGTCTTGAGGGCCTCCGCCTTGCTCAGCAGGTAGGCCGCCACGCTGGGTTTGATCGTGATGTCGGCCGCAGCCTTCAGGTAGTCGGCGATCTTGTCGATGTGCGCCCGGTAGGCGTCGTGATACCAGACGGCTTCCAGGGAACCGTCGGCACCGCGGCGGACGAGCGTGTAGGGACTGTTCTTGTCGGGGTTGTCCCAGGCATCGAATTCTTCCCGGGTCATGTCCGCCGGATAGAATCCCGCGCCGGGAAGACGGTCGGCGTAGCCGTCCACGAAGGATTTCCCGGTCATGCGGTCCCAGGGACCGTAGTTGATCTCGGCGTAAGTACGCTGGACCGGATCGGCAATCCCGTCCAGGAGTCCCTGCCGGTCGCCGAAGTACTGTTCCCAGTAGATGGCGTCCACCTCGTCGGCCGCGAAACGGTAGAGGTTCAGTACCTCCTTTCCGTTGTCGGTGATTCCGCTGAGGTCGGGGACCTCGATGTCCACGAGGGCGTAGTTCGCCACGTCGCGGTCGAACGGGGATTTGGTCTGTTGGCACGACACGGCGCACAGTAGCGCCGGGAGGATGAGAATCAGGTGTCTTTTCATGGTGCGGATCCTCTAGACGATATGCAGCGAACCGGCTGCGAACAGGACCAGGTAACCCAGCACGATGCTGATCAGGCCGATGATGATGCCCATCCGGGCCATGTCCTTCTGCTGGATGAGATTCGTGGCGTAGGCCAGGGCATTCGGCGGCGTGGAGATTGGCAGGATCATCGCGCTGCTGGAGGCGATGGCCACACCGATCAGGACGGTGGAAGTGCCGCCCACGGCCGCGAGCTTGTCACCCATGGCCGTGCAGACCACCACGAGGATCGGCATGAGCAGGGCCGCCGTGGCGGAGTGGGAAATCAGGTTGGAAAGGCCGTAGCAAAGCAGGCCGGACAGGAGGACGATCAGCAGCGGCGAGAAGTTGCCGAAGGGGATGGCACGGACCACCAGGGCCGCGAGGCCGGATCCGTTCATGGCGTAACCCAGGGCGAAGCCGCCGGCGACCATCCAGATGACCGACCAGTTGATCTCTTCCAGGTCGTATTTGCTGATGATGCCGGCCATGGCGAAGACGGCGAAGGGAATGAGCGCCACCGTATAGGTGTTGATCCCGGTGAAGGTGTCCAGCATCCAGAGGAGGATGGTGACGATCATCGTGACGATGACCAGGGTGGTTTCCTTGCCCCGCTTCATCTCACCGTCGATCTTCAGTTCGATGGTCTTCTGGGAGAAGGGGAACATCTTCTTGATGAGCGTCCAGGCGATGAGGATCATGATGATCACCAGCGGCACCATGAACAGCATCCACTGGCCGAATCCGATGCCCAGGTTCAGGCCTTCCGGATCGTTCAGGTATTTCAGCGCGATGGTGTTGGGCGGGGTGCCGATGGGGGTGCCCATGCCACCCAGGTTGGCGGCGATGGGGATGCTGAGCGCCATGGCGGTGCGGCCCTTGCCGGCCTCGGGAAGCTGCTTGAAGACAGGCGTGAGGAAGGTGAGCATCATGGCCGTCGTGGCCGTGTTGCTGATGAACATGGAGAACAGGGCGGTCACCAGCATGAAGCCCAGGAGGATGTTCTCACTCTTCTTGCCGAAGGGGGTGAGCAGCACCCGGGCGAGGTGGACGTCCAGGCCGGTCTTGGTGGTGGCGATGGCGAGGACGAAACCGCCGATGAAGAGCATCACGACAGGGTCCGCAAAGCTGGCCATGACCTGCTTGTAGCTGAGGAGCTGTCCGGCCGTGTCGGGATTGCAGATCCATTTGATTCCCGAATCGGAGGTGCACAGCAGGAGCAGGACCATGATGGAAACCGAGGTCGCCCAGGCGGGGACCAGTTCCAGCACCCACATCAGCGTGGCATAGACGAAGATGGCGATGATCCGCTGCTGGACCTGCGTAAGTCCGTCGATCCCGAAGGATTCCGTGGGCAGGAACCACAGGATGAGGACGGTGATGGCGACAAAGATGAGTCCGAGACTCTTTTTCTTCAGGATGGCGGAGCTGAGTCTGTTTTTCTGACGCAGCTTATGCATTTGTTCAACCAGGTTGAAACCGGTGAAATTCTTGAACATGGTATCGTTACGCTTGCTTTGGAAGTTTATTCATAGGAGAAACGGATGTCCACGGGGATTCCCGCGCTTTCCAGTGCCCGCTTGTCGGACAGGCTCTCGGGGCCGGCGACACCGTACTTGGTGATCCAGGCCCGGGCCGCGTCGATGTCGCCATGGGCCTGCATGCGGAGGATCTCCGCTCCGACGGTCTCCAGCGCCTTCCAGGTCTTGTCGTAGTCGATGCTGTAACGGCCGGAAGGATTCCAGGTGATGGCCTTGCTTTCGAGCAGGTAGTTATAGACGATGATATTGGCGATGCCCGTGGGGTCCGCCGCGCCGAAACGGGTGGAGCGGATGGTGTTGGTGACGAAGGTCGTGAGGACGTCCTCCTTCTGGAAGAGGGCGGAGATGTGATAGGCCTCGGCTTCCTGGGCGCACAGCCAGGCACCCAGCACGTTGGATTTCGCCTTCTCCAGGACCAGGGCCTCGTTGCCCAGGGCCTCGGCGACCGTTCCCTTCCCATTGACCGTCTCCTTGACGCCCAGACCCTTCGCGATCTCGCGGAATACGATGGTCCAGTAGAACGCGCTGGCGTCCACATGGGGCTGATGGACCGCCTCCAGCAGCGCGTCGCCCACCGGGTGGACGGTCCGGTTGAATTTCTCGCGGATGATGTTGTCGAAGATGATGGTGCGGGTGCCCAGTTCCTCCTGGATTTTCGCGTCATAGGGGAAGTTGATACCGATGACCTTGAAGCCCGCGTTGGTGTAGCCGCTGCAATAGAGGACGTTGCAGGAGAAAATGTCGGAGTGGGATCCCGGGACGAACGCGTGGTCGGCGGGGTCGCCGGGGAGCATGGCCTGGAGCTCCTGTATGCGGGAGGAAAGGGCGTTGAGCTCTTCGGTGCGCTGGAGGTTCTTCAGGAGCACGTACGCCCCGTAGGACGCCTTGGTCCCGTAGCGGGCGTCGTCCACCGCCTCGATCGGGCCGATCACGAGGTCCATCTTGCTGTCTTCCATCTCCAGCCAGGCTTTGTAGCTGTCATAGTAATCGTCCGTCTTGAGGCCCTCGATCATTTCGAGGAGATAGTGCCGGACGCTCTCCTTGATCGTGACGTCGGCGGCCCGGTGCAGGTGCTCTTCGATTTTGCCGATGAGATCCGCGTACGCGTCGTGGTACCAGACGGACTTCAGGGTCCCGTCCCCGGCGCGCTCGATGAGCGTATAGGGGCTCTTCTTGTCCGGGTCCTCCCATCCGAGGAACTCCTCCTCGGTCATGTCCTCGGGATAGAAGCGGGCGCTTTCGGGCTTGTTTCCGTATCCTGGAAGGAAGGGTTTCCCGTCGATGCGGTCCCAGGGGCCGTAGTTGATCTCCGCGTACAGTTTCTCGGAGGGATCCGTGAGGGACCCGAGGAAGGCTTCGCCGTCCCCGAAATACTGCTTCCAGTAGATCTTGTCCACTTCGTCAGCGGCCATCCGGTACAGTTTCAAGACCTCTTTCCCGTTGTCGGTGATGCCCGTCAGATCCGGGGCGGGGATGGTCACCTCGGCGTAATTCTTCACGAGCCTGCCCGTGTCGGTCTGGTTCCGGGTGCAGGAAACCGCGGCCAGGGCGAGAATCGTCAAAACAGCTGAATAATGCTTCATTTCAAGTGATTTAAAAGGAATCAACAAAGGTAGTGGCAATAATAGGTTATTTTTATTGATGAATAAGGTTTCTTTCAATATGATTGATAGGTATTGCCGATAAATATGGCTATATTTGCAGACCGTTTCCTTTCGGTATGGAATTACGCCAGTTAAAGTATTTCGTGGAGGTAGGGCGGCTGGGGAGTTTCTCCCTGGCGTCCAAGTCCCTTTTCATCACGCAGAGCACCATTTCCCAGCAGATCCATAAACTGGAGGAGGAACTGGGGGTGGACCTGCTCATACGCGACACGCGGCATGTGGCCCTCAGCGATTACGGCGAGCAGTTCTATCCCTGCGCTGTCCAGGTCCTGGAAGAAGCCCGGGCCGGGGTGGAGCGGATCCGCGATGTCAAGGCCTTGAAAGTCGGCACGCTCAGCATCGGGGCGACCTACTCCTTCGGCCCGCTGCTCAGGCGGACGGTCCAGGACTTCTACAAACAGTACCCGCACATCCGGCTGAACCTGGTCATCACGTCCCAGGAAGAGCTCCGGAAGAGGATGCTGGACCGCGAACTGGACCTGGCGCTGACCTACAAGTCGCCGCTCGGGGACGACCGCATGGAATCCCACCTGCTCTTCCAGAGCCGGCTCTGCCTGATCGGCCGTGTCGGGGAACTGGACGGGTGCGGCAGGGAAGTGTCCGTGCGGGATCTGGCCCGGTTCCCGCTGGCGCTTCCGTCCAAGGGGCTCCAGGCGCGCGACACCCTGGAGAAAGTCCTCCTTTCCCAGCATGCCGATCTGGATATCCGCCTGGAAATCAACAGTGTACGGTCCCTCCTGGACCTCGTGGCCAACAGCCCGCTGGTGACCATCCTGTCGGAAGAGGCCATCCAGCAGGTGCAGGGATTCGAGGCCATTCCCATCGCCCATCCCGACGGGCGGATGGACGGTTGTTACCATTATCTGAAGGGAGCCTATCACAAGCGGGCGGCGCAGAAATTCGTCGAACTCCTGAAGGAAAACAACTCCTTCAACCAGACTTTTTCGGGGGGAAGATTGTCTTCCCCGCGGAACAGAAATTGCAGCAAACCGGCGCGATGAGGATTCTGATGCTTTTTCTCGCCCTTCTGCTGACCTGGCTGCCGGATGGTACGCCGGTTCCGTCACCTTCCCTGGACAGGGATTGGGTCTGCTGGGAAAACGGGGTGGACATGGACGAGGACGAAGCCATTCTCCGGACGCCGCAGCGCCTGCAGGAGCGCTCCGGTCCCGCTCCGAGTCCCATCCCTGCCGCATCGTCCCCTCAGGAAATGCGTGAAATCCGTCTGGAACCCCTTCCTATCTGTTTTGAAAGACAGTGGCTGATGACTTGTCGTCTGCGACTGTAGCCCTCGTCCTTTCCCCTGACGAGCAAGTTTTTCCCCTGATTTCAAAACAATTTTATGGATTTAACGGTTATCATTTCTTCTTTGCTGACACTGCTCGCGGGAATCGGCGTATTCCTCATCGCGTGTCAGATGATGAGCTCCAACCTGGAGGCGGCGAGCTCTGAAAAACTCAAACAACTCTTCTCCAAGGCCTCCGGCAGCAAACTCCTGGGCGTCGGAATCGGTGCGCTCGGAACGGCCGCCATCCAGAGTTCCGGTGCGACGACGGTCATGACCATCGGCTTCGTCAATGCCGGTATCATCTCCCTGGCCCAGGCCGCCACCATCATCTACGGTGCCAATATCGGTACGACGGTGACCGCGCAGATCGTGGCCCTGGGTATGTTCGGCGGGAACTCCGTCTCGACCAGCGTCATCTTCTCCGCCTTCGCGGGACTGGGCGCGTTCCTGAGTCTCTTCGCCAAGAAGAGCGGCGTCAAGGTCCTGGGCGGCATCCTGGCCGGTTTCGGACTCTTGTTCGTGGGTCTGGAACTAATGAGCGGGTCCATGGAGTCTTTCGCGGCCCTCGAGGGGGTCAAGACCTTCCTCGCCGGAATCCGCAACCCGCTCCTGCTGGTGCTGCTCGGTGCCTTGTTCACGGCCATCATCCAGAGTTCCTCGGTGATGACCTCCATCGCCCTCGCCATGGTGGTGACGGGCCTCATCGGCATCGACCAGGGTATCTACCTCACGATGGGTTCCAACATCGGTTCCTGCGTCGTTGCGGTCATTGCCGGTATCACCAGCGGGACCAACGCCAAGCGGACCGCCCTCATCCACCTGCTCTTCAATATTTCCGGCGTGGTGCTCTTCATGCTCGCGGCGGCGGTGCTGGGCGGCTTCGGCATCACCTACGGAGGCCTGTTCAACCAGTTGTTCCCTTCCGCCCCCCCAGACCCAGCTCGCCATGTTCCATACCTTCTTCAACACGGTGACGGTGGCGGTGATGCTCCCGCTGACGGGTGCCCTGGTGGGTCTCGTGACCCGGATGATTCCGGACAAGCCGGTGGTGCAGGACTCCGAGTTCACCCTTCGCTATGTCGATGAAAACATGCTCCGGACTCCGCCGGTGGCGGTTTCGCAGGTCAAGCGCGAAATCCTGGACATGGCCGAGACCGCCCTGCTGAACATGGACAGAAGCCTGGAGATGGCCACGCAGCTGAAGTTCACGGAAAAGAACCTCTTCGAGCGGGACGAGCGGCGGCTCAATTTCATCAACCGCGAGCTGGTCGGTTTCATCGTGCGCCTGAGTGCGAAAAGCGGCCTGGGAGAGAAAGACCGGGTTTACCTTTCCGGTACCTACCGGAACATCCGCGACCTGGAACGGATCGGAGACTACGCGGAGAACATCGTGGAGTATGCCGTCGCCCTTGCCGACTCCCATCAGCAGTTCTCCGATGACGCGAAATACGAGATCAGCCAGTTGAAGACCCTGCTTCACCAGCTGTATGACAGTGCGGTGAAAGCCTACCAGAACGAAAGTCTGGAGGATCTGGCAAAGGCCAATGCGATCGAAGAGGAGATCGACGACTATACGCGGCGGATGGAGGAAGGGCATATCTCCCGGATGGAGAGGGGCATCTGCACCCCTTCCGTCGGCGCCCAGTACCTGGAACTCTCCTCCAACGCCGAACGGGTGGCGGACCACATGATCAACCTGGCCAAGTCCATCCGGTCCCTGCCCGCCAAATAAAGAATCATCTGACAAGAACTGACCATGGCCATTTGGATTGTCCTGCCCATCCTGACGCTCCTGATGTTCGTCCTGCTGGTCTATGTCTGGCTGGTCCGCCGGAAAGACAGGGCCTAGGCTTTCGCGCCGAGGACGATGGCGTCGATCTCGGCGAGTTCTTCCGGGGTGAACGACGTATTCTCCAGTGCCTTGAAGTCGTCTTCCAGCTGGGATACGCGGCTGGCTCCCACGATGACGCTGGTCACCCGGTCGTCCTTGAGACACCAGGCGAGGGCCATTTCCGCCAGGGACTGCCCGCGCCGGGCGGCCACCTCGTTCAGGGCCGTCAGGGCGGCATGCATCCGGGGAGTCAGGGCGGACGACTTGAGGAACTTCTCCTTCGCCATCCGGGAATCGGCCGGGATGCCGTCCAGATAGCGTCCGGTGAGAAGACCCTGTGCGAGCGGAGAGAAGGCGATGAATCCGACACCGGCTTCCTTCGCCTGGTCCAGGATGCCATTCTCTTCCGGCTCCCGGTTCAGGAGATTGTACCGTCCCTGGTAAATCAGACAGGGGACGTCCCGCTCCCGGAGATACTTGTAGGCAAAAGCGGCGGCTTCCATCGGATAGTTGGAGATGCCCGCGTACAGCGCCTTTCCGGCGCGGACGATGTCCACGAGGGCCTGCATCGTCTCCTCCAGCGGGGTATTGGGATCGAACCGGTGGGAGTAGAAGAGGTCCACATAGTCGAGGTTCATCCGCTTCAGGCTTTGGTCGAGGCTCGCCATGAGGTATTTCCGGGATCCCCATTCGCCATAGGGACCCGGCCACATGTCATAACCGGCCTTGGAGGAGATGAAAAGCTCGTCACGGAAAGGGGCGAAGGATTTCCTCATGATCTGCCCGAACGTTTCCTCGGCCGACCCGTAGGAGGGACCGTAGTTGTTCGCCAGGTCGAAATGCACGATGCCGTGGTCAAAGGCGTAATGGGCCATTTCGAGGGAGTTCGCGAAGGGGTTCACGTCGCCGAAGTTATGCCAGAGGCCCAGGGCGATCTCGGGGAGGAGGATGCCGCTGCGGCCGCACCGGCGGTAGCGGATCCCGCTTTCATAGCGGTCGGGGGCGGGGGAGTAAACGGGGTTGATCATAAGTCGGATGTGGATGGTGTGCAGAGATGGAAAGGGTTTATTTTTCGCGGACCCGTTTTCCGGTCATGTGTTCGACCGTGAAGGCGAGTACCTCCGCGCGCGGGCCGTTCTTGAGCATGTCGGCTTCCATGTCGTATCCTTCCGGGAAATACTTGCTTCCCAGCTGACGAAGGCGGGAAACCCGCTCGGCGTCGTCTCCGATGATACGGATCCGGCCGAAGCAGATGACGCTCCGGACATGGTACCACCAGTCTCCGGGTTCCTTCTCCGGGGTGTCGATCACCGTGAAACAGGCCTTGTCGCAGGCGCGGACGGCATCCAGTTTGTGTCCTTCCCGGGCGCAGTGGAAATAGAGCGTCCCGGCGTCATAGACGTAATTGATGGGAACGGTATAGGGATAGCCGCCATCGCCGATGACGGACAGGAATCCGCGGTAGCCGGTTTCCAGGATGGAGATGCACTCCTCGTTGGGAAGCTGCTGCCTGAAGCGGCGCATCGGCCGGAAAGTCATGTCACTCATAAGAATACAGGTTCAATCGAAATGGTTGTACAGGACGACGGGACGGCTGGAGCGGATACTCATGGACGGGAACCAGATGTCGTCCGCCGTGCAGCCGGCGAGAACCAGGAGAGATAGAAGGAGGATTCTGTTCATAATCAAGTCGTTTTATCGTCGGTCCGCCCAGATCACGCCCGCCAGGGCCAGCAGGTGATATTTCATCTTGTTCCGGCCCATGTCAGGCAAGGTCGTAAAAGTACTTCCACAGCGGAGCGGCCATCAGTGCCTGGAGGATCTGGTTGTCCGCCAGGAGGTCCCGGACGAATTCCGGCCGTTTCAGATGGACTTCGATGTCCTCCGTGGCGTCCAGGTGCTGCCCGTCCACTTTTCTCACGCCGGTCGCCAGGAAACTGTGGGTGAGGTTGGTGCTGGTGGCGGGATTCGGCGAGAGGACCATCCATTCCCGCCATTCGCCGCCGGCATAGCCGGTCTCTTCGAGGAGCTCCCGCTTCGCGGCTTCCAGCGGGGTCTCTCCGGCCTCGATGACCCCGCACGGCAATTCGTAGCAGGTCTTTCCGAGTGCGTGGCGGTATTGCCTTTCCAGGACCATGTCCCCTTCCTCCGTGATGGCGATGACATTCACCCAGTCGGGATATTCGAGGACATAGTATTCGTCGTTGATCCGGCCGTCCGGCAGCTCGGCCACGTCACGCCGGGCCGTGAGCCACGGACGGCGGATGAGGTACTCGGAGGACAGGATCTTCCACTTCCGTTCTTCGTTGATCGTATTCTTCATGTCTCTATTCCAGCGGACCGCCCAGCACGCGGATCATCCAGTTGCGGATTGAAGGAGGTCATTTAAGGATGGGTATGAATAGGATTTCAGCAAAGTCGTCGATGATGGAACCGGCCTCCCGGAGGTCTTCCCGGCCGGCATTGCCGTAAGTGACGGCGCAGGTATGGGCTCCGGCCCGTTTCCCCATGAGGACATCGACGGGCATGTCTCCGACGACGAGGCACTCTTCCGGCCGGACTCCCAGCTCCCGAAGCGTCTTCAGGACGGGTTCCGGGTCGGGCTTGGCCTTGTCCACGTTGTCGGCACCCAGGACGTAGGAGATATAGGGGGCGATCGACATGTCCTTCAGGAAACTGTTCAGCGAGGTCGAATGGCGGGAGGAAGCCACCGTCAGGACGAACCCTCTCTCTTTCAGGGCCGCGAGGGTTTCTTTCACATGCGGGAACAACCCGGGGACCAGCTTCTTCCGGTTGCGCTCGAAGATTTCCCGGTACGTGGCGGCCGCCCGGTCGGTCTCCTCCCGGGTCGCGTCCGGGTAGAGCTGTCCGAACCCTTTCTCCAGCGGCAGGCCGATCGTTTTCGCGATGGCCGCCTCCGTTGCAACGGGGTAGCCCAGGGCGCGGGCCGTGTCCTGCATGGTCATGACGATGTTGGCACGGGTGTCGCCCAGCGTGCCGTCGAAATCGAAGATGATGAGTCGTATCATGCGCAAAGATATCATGCTTGGATGGAAATCAATACAATGGGCGGAACCCTTTCCAGAGCGCCTCGATCAGGTCGCTGCTGTCATAGGCCTCCGCGGTTCTCTCTGCGGTCAGGGCGTCTCCTGCGTACCCGTGGATCCAGACGCCGAGGGCTGCCGCGTCCTCCGCCCTGTATCCCCGTGCCAGGAGACCGCCGACGAGTCCGGTGAGCACGTCTCCGCTGCCGCCCTTGGCCATGCCGGGGTTCCCGGTGGTGTTGACCAGGACGCGGCCGTCCGGCAGGAGGATGCGGGAATGGAATCCCTTCATCACGAGGGTGCAGCCGGTGTGGGAACAACAATTATGGGCACGGCGTTCGAGCTCGGGTCCTTCCGCATCGGGAAACAGTCTCCGGAGCTCCCCGAGATGAGGGGTCAGGACCGATCCTTCCGGAAGGAGCGAAGGCCAGTCCTGGCAGCGTGAGAGCAGGTTCAGGGCATCCGCATCCAGCACCATCGGGACGGACCGTTCCCGGGCCGCCTGGAGAAGGTCGAGGAGGGCTTCCGCCGTGTCCCTTTCCTGGCCGAGTCCCGGACCGGCGGCGATGGCCGCGTACCGGTCGATACCCTGCTGGGGAAGACGGCTGAAATGGGCCTCCGGATCCTCGGACAGCATGGCGGAGGGGTAACGCCCGACGACGGCCTGCAGGGTCCTCGCCGTGGAATGGAGGGTGACCAGTCCGCATCCGGACCGGAGGGCGGCACCGGTGGCAAGGACGGCCGCCCCGGGCATGGTCCCGCAACCTGCGACGATGAGCAGGTGGCCGTAGTCATGCTTGTGGCTCTCGTCCTCCCGGTTCAGGAGCCGGGCGTGGAGATAGGCCTGGTCTATGGTGGTGCCGTTGTCCATCTGCATCGCTCGTCAGAAACCCGACCCGAACTGGAGCCAGTACTTGTTCTCCAGCTCCTTCCATGCGCTGACGCCCTCGTTGTAGATGTACTCTGTGTAAGCGTTGAGTATGGACGGGGAGACGGCAACCGTAGGAAGGCCTTCGAGGGCCATCTCCTCGAGCCGGAGGATTTCCTTGTTGAATCCCTCCTTGGTGGACTGCCAGGAGAGGGTGGCGAGCTTGTTCGCCCGGCGGAACTGCCAGAGATAGCTGTCGGGAACGTACTGCTTCTGGCCGCACACCTCGAAATTCCTGGGCAGGACGGTCGTCCCGGAGAAGACCGGGATGCGGGGACTCTGCCCCGGGTTGTCCACGGAGATCCAGCAGATGCCGCCGATGCTGTCGGGCAGCCAGTTGCGGAGCTGGGTGATGTGCGAGTAGGCGCACCAGGCGACGGCGACCGTCCGGCGGAACTCCACCGTTCCGGGTGCGAGGGTGTTCAGGGTATTTCGCAAAGTCGTCGTGAGCCAGGGGTTTGCGATGGGACTCACGACGGTGTCCGCCGGATGCGACTGCGTCTCCGGGCGGGCCAGCCGGATGCCCCGGGTCATGTCGAAGTCCGTTCCCTCGTAGGTTTCCCGGTAGAGCGCCATCACCTCCCGGAGATCCACTTTCTTCTCGGGCTTGACGGAGAAGGGAAGCTCCTCCATGTCGTAGGTAAGTCCCAGCGAGGGTGCGAAATGGTTGAGGAGGAAATATTCCCGGTCATTGAAATTCTTTCCCTTGGCGTAATCCGTGTTGAAGCTCTTCCAGAAGATGAAGGGTTCCTTGCCGTCCCAAAGTCCGTTGTCAAGGGCGACCTGCTCCACGTTGGCGGAGGCCATCATGTCCTTGTCCTTGCGGTCGATCCTGCCGATGCGGGGGATGTTCGCGGAAACGGCCACATGGTCGTCCGGGACCCGCCTGGCCACCCAGGCCGCCCCGATCTTCTGCTTGCCGACGCCGACGATCTCGAACTGCCAGACCTCGTTCTTGTCGGCCACCGTCAGGCATTCCCCGCCGTCGCCGTATCCGTACTGCTCGGCCAGGGAGCCCATGAGGCGGATGGCATCCCGGGCATTGTCGCAGCGTTGGAGCGCCACCCGTTCGAGCTCTTCGATGGTAAACCATCCGGCGCTGTTCACCAGCGTGTCCGGACCGCCGAAGGTGGTTTCCCCGATGGCGAGCTGTTTCTCGTTGAAGCAGGGATAGGCCGTGTTGAGGTAGGCGTAGGTATGGGCCGCCTCGGGGATCTCGCCCATGAGCTTCACGCCCGTGGTATCGCCGCGGAATTTCGTCTGCATGGTCCCGCGGAGGACCGGGTGCATCGTCCCTGGCTCATGGTCGGCGGCCGGCTCCATCTGGACCCAGGTGCGGTAGCGGCCGTCGCAGGTGTGCGAGGTGATGACCGATCCGTCGGAGGAGGCCTTGCGGCCCACCATGATGGACGTACAGCTCTGGCCCGGATACTCTTCCTGGGCGGAAAGCGGGAGGACGAGGATGAAGGATGCGAGGATGGACAGGAGTCTTCTCATGGGGTTGGCGATGTATGTTTATAGAGGACAAAGATAAAGAAACTTACGCATTCTTCCATCCGTTAGGACAATTGTTCGACGAGGGAATCCGGTATTTCCGGCATCGCGCCGCTTTTGGCATATACAAATATAGACAATTCGGAGGATTGACACAATGCCGCCGGATTTTTTGACATTTCATTCCGATTGTGTAATTTTGAAGTCGGACTTTACAATGCTTGCCTATGAAACGAAACTGCTCCTTTTTGCTTCTTGTCCTTTCCGTCCTGACCCTGTTTTCGTGCCGGGAGGAGAAGAATCCTTGGAAATTGGTTTGGATGGATGACTTCGACGGTCCCGTTCTGGACTCGACCTCCTGGACCCGGGTTTCGCGGGGACCGAGCGACTGGAACAATACCATGTCCTTACGGGAGGACCTTGCCTTCTTCGAGGATGGCCAGCTGGTCCTGCGCGGCGTCGCGAATCCCGACACGCTGTCGGATCCCTCGCGGGTCCTGACGGCCGGCGTCACCACCGGAGGGAAGCGTTTCTTCCGCCAGGCCCGTTTCGAGATCCGCGCCCGGTTCAACTGTGTGCAGGGCTTCTGGCCCGCCCTTTGGCTCATGCCGCATCGCGACAGTACCACGGCCGGGGGCGACTACGCGGAAATCGACATCATGGAGCATCTGAATGCCGATACGCTGGTCTATCAGACGGTCCATTCCGCTTACAGCTTGAACGGTCATGACATGACGCCGCCGCACAGTACGACGGCGACGATCGACCCGAAGGAGTGGAATGTCTATGCCACCGAAGTCCACCCGGACAGCGTCTGTTTCTTTGTCAATGGGACCAAGACGCTGACCTATCCCCGGATTGTGAACGACATCGACCCGGACAGGGACCAGTTCCCGTTCTCCGAGCTGCCGTTCTTCTTCATCCTGTCCAACCAGGTTGGCGGGGCCTGGGTGGGGCCTGTGGGAGAAGCGGACCTTCCGACGGAGCTTCGGATTGACTGGGTGAAGGTCTGGGAGCCATCTGAAAACCGTTCCGATCATGAGAATACTTCTGAAAAAGGGCAGAATCTATGACGGCACCGGGGCGGACGCCTTCGTCGGTGACATCCTGGTGGAAGACGAGCGGATCGTCGCCGTCGGGGACGATCTTCGGGAAGAGGCCGACCAGGTGATCGACCTGACGGGTCTCAGCGTCTCGTCCGGGTTTTTCGACGCCCATTCCCACAATGACTGGTTCGCCATCAAGAAGGAACCGTTGAAATACCTGGAACCTTTTATCCGTCAAGGGATCACGTCCTTCATTACCGGCAACTGCGGCCTGTCGGCCGTCGGATTCGAACCGGACAGTCCCTATGTGGACAAAGTCGGCGGTGGCCTGTTCGGGTACCGCGGAGATACGACGGGCGTTTACCCTTCGGTGAAGGATTTCTTCGAGGCGATCGACCGGAAGAATCCCTGCAACATGGCCGTGATCGTCGGGCATTGCACGGCCAGGACGAGCGTTGCCGGGTGGGAGCACCGCGAATTGTCGGCCAGCGAACGGGAACGGATGCTCGCCCTGATGGAAAAGGGCCTTCAGGAAGGGGCCTGCGGCCTTTCGCTCGGAATGATGTATGAGCCCGGCCGGTTCTCCAGTGTTGCGGAAACCCGTGACGTAGCGCTTCTTGCGGAGAAGTATGACCGTCCGCTGACCATTCATCCCCGCGCCGAATCCGCCGTCTCCATGGACTATCCGCTCCTCGGGAGGGCGCATATCCTCCGGGCGCTGGATGAACTCCGGGAGATGTCCCGGGGAACACACATGAAACTGCAGTATTCCCATGCCATCTTCGTGGGACGCAGTACCTTCAAGTACCGGGACGAGGTGCACCGGATTCTGGACGAGATGAAGTCGGAAGGAATTGATGCCCAATTCGATATTTATAACGAACTGCTCGGCGTCTCCGTCATCACCGTCATCCTCCCCGCCTGGTATCAGGCGCTTTCTCCCGCGGAAAAGCGCAAGCCCTGGAACAAAGGGCGCTTCGCCGTCCTGGCCTGGGCGTCCATCCAGCTGCTGGGTTTCGGCTGGAAGGATATCATCATCGCCTATGTCGGGGAAGGAAACGAAAAGTACGAGGGAAAGACCGTTTACCAGATCGCGAAGGAAAGCGGGAAATCCTGCATCGACACCTACCTGGACCTTTGTGAGATGTCCGGTTTCAAAGGCCGGGTGAACATGGGCCCGTACAGTACGCCGGAGATCATCGCCTGGCAGTCCAAACGGGACGATGTCCTGTATATGACGGACGCCTGGGTGGAAGAGCACGGCGTCCAGAATCCCGCTATCTATGACTGTTTCCCGAAGTTCATCCGCAATTCCCTTCGGGGAGAGGGCGACACGATGCCGCGTACGATCCGGAAGATGACCGGCGGCGTGGCCGACCGTTTTTCCATCCCTGAACGGGGCTATGTGAAACCGGGCTATTTTGCCGACCTGACCGTCTTCGACGAAGCGGAAATGGTTTCGGCCGTTCCGGACCAGGAAAAAGCCTTCGGAATCCGGCGGGTGTTCATCAACGGCAAAGAAGTCCTCTGCAACGGCAAATTGGACCCGGAGGCGCTCAAGACCTCCGGACACGCCTTGAGAAGCCGATGAGAATGGGATTCGCCGCCGGCTGACCATTGAACTTACGTTTAATAACATCCCTAACCCTTCTGGGGATGTAGTGAATATAGTAGCATGTAATACTCTGCACAGAATGAGTAAATCGCCGAACCTATTTACCGTTTGGGATTCCCAGATAGGTGCTTAGGAGTTTCAAGTCCCTTTCCAGCCATTCCTTGTAAAGGTTGCGGAAGTGAATGTCACCCATGACCTTATATACTTTGTCACCACATGCGATGATTTGAGAATACAGATTTTCGAATTCCGGATGCTTTAGGCGAAACTCTTTATCGATCTTTCTGCGTTCTTCTTCACCGAGGGACTCCTTTAAGTTACACAGCTCCTCATCAAGGCTTTCCTTTTTCTTTTTCAACTCTGATAACTGGAGTTGGTACTTTTCTTTTGTCTGTTTCAAGGCGAGGATGTCACGTTCAGTTACAGCAATGGCTCGATTCACTTCTGGAGCGATGGCGACATTGATGGTTTTGATTTCTTCAATATATTGATTAATCAGAGGGTATATGTCGGACAGTGATTTCAGAGTTTCAAGGAATTCAAGAGCTCCGGCGAGTTTACCGAGTCTGAACGACAATGCCATTTCATGGGGATAAACCTTGAAGTCTTCCCACTCATCTTCACGAATATGACGGACGCGAACATATGGCGACGTCCTTTCGTTGAACGCCGTAAGATTGATGACTCTCTGAATCATGGCGGCCGGATTTTTGTACAGGTCTCTAATACCCCACGCCCCTGAACGATTCTCACGATGCAGAAACGCCCTATTTCAGGGCGTTCTTGATCTTCTGGACGGTCTTTGTCGACAGACAGCACTCCCCAGCGACCTCCCGCACGGTGCGGCCTGCCTGCAGCCGCTTCACTGCCTTCGGGTACTTGGCAAGCAGTTCCTCGTCCGTCATCCTGGATCCAGAAGGGCGGCCGGGCGTGAAGGTCCCCTTCTCCAGGGCTACGCGGCGCCCGGACTGCAGGCGGTCAACGATGGTTGAGCGCTCCAGCTCCGCGAAGGCGCCGAACATCGACACCATCGCCTTTACCGTCGCATCCGGCTTCCCGTCGACGATGGTGTTCAGCCCCTGCGCCTGGAAGTAGATGTTGACGCCGGCGACCGTGAGTTCGTCCACGACTTCGAGCACTTGCTTGAGGCTGCGGCCCAGCCGGGACAGCTCGGTCACCAGGAGGTGCTGCGCCCCGCCGCCCAGTAGGAACGCCCTGCACGCGGCCAGCTGCTCGCGGTCCCTCTTCGCTCCGGAGGCCTTCTCTTCATAGACCGCGACGACCTCCATTCCGGAGGCCTCTACGTACCTCTTCAGGTCCGCCACCTGGCGTGCCGTACTCTGGCGTTCCCCAGTCGACGAGACGCGAGCGTATATCACTGCTCTACTCATTTACCTTTTATTGTTGCTAAATGAACGGCTTAGAGTCTGGATGTTTGGGTCGAGAATTAATCTACGACACAGTTTTTTGTAGCCACATAGCAAATAAGGGGTTAGAAATGCGATATATACCTCCCCGTTGGGATTTCGACTCTCTTGAAATCAAACCACGTTCAAGCATTTGTGTAAGATAAGGAGAAATCGTTCCGGTTTTTTGCCCTGTTTTATCCCGCAAACCGGATAATTGAATCCCCTCTGTCTCTCCTGATAGGGCACATATAATACGCTGCTGCTGAGGAGAGAGAGAATCAAAAGTGGCCAGGAAAAGAGGTGACATTCGTTGTGTCAAAGCATCTAGGTCATCTTCTTTCGATTCTGAGTTCCGAATTATTTCGCAAACAGTATAGGCTGATAGGGGCGTTTTAGGCAGATAATTCATCAACGCATCTGCCCTTTGAATCTCTAAAGCGGTTCCTCTTATTATGCTTCTCAGGTCTTCTTTTGATATAGGCCGGAGGTAATACACTCGGAATCCCTCAAAGAAAGCCGCTTTATAATCTGTTAGTTGAGGCATCAAGGAAGGAGCGGAGGCAACTAGAATGGGACTGTCTTCCTTTGAAAGAAGGCCTCGTAACTCAAACTGCTCCGAATTCGAAGTCCTTTTTAGATAATAGTGAAAGTCGTCAACAAACAAGACAAAACGCTTTTCTGCGGCAGGATGGATAAGATCTGCATTGGAAAACACGGAACGCCCATCAATCCATATCGGCTCAAAACCCGATAGGGAAGACACCTCATGGAAGAGCCGCCTCAAAAGGAATGTTTTTCCGCTTCCTGGCGCCCCAATAATCATTTGAGGCTGGCTAATTCTCCCCTTGGTCTCTTTCTCAATGCGTTGTAAAATAGCCTTGAAGACCACCTCGTTAAACAATATACGATTATCGGACAAATTTGTCATACCAAAAATCCCTTAATAGTGGTGAACGAAAAGTACGCAGTTTGTCCTTGTGAAGGAGATAACCGTCGTTCTCTAGCATATCAAGTACCTTACTTAGGGTTAGGTTCATTTCATCGGCAAGTACTGGGTCTTTCCCCATCATCAACACGTTTAACAGAGTATCACGTTTTAGCCCGTTTTTTCTTCCGGATAAAGCATTTAGAATCTTCCGTGCAGGCTGCTCCATTTCGCGGTACTCCTTAAGTCGTTCCGACCACGTTTTGAGGCTATTCTCTGAACAAAGATCGCTGTATGCATAATCAACATTTTCTTTGGAAATCGCCCCATCGTAACCGTCGTCCAGTTTTGCAAATAGAAGCTGGATGAAATAAGGGATATTCCAATGCAGTCTTTCAAGGGCATATGCGATTATTTCTTCAGTCATATCGATTTCTTTGCCCTCACATAAACCTTTCAGAAGGCCGCGAGCTTCCTCGAGGGTGAGTTCATCCAGTTTGAAATCTATAAGATCGTTTATTGTGTAACTGAGATTAAGTGATGTTGTAAAGTTCTTTAATCCGACGGAACTACAGAAGAGCCAACGCACCTTTGTCCCGCTGACTTGCCTCAAACTCCGGAGCCAATTGAGAATGAATGAAACCCTGTCATTCCCATTTTGGCCTTTCAATAGAGTCCCTAAATAAAGAGTGAGTTCGTCCACGGCTATTAGTGTTTCTTCATCGTGACGAATCAATTCTTTTAATGATTTATACAGATCCTCTTGTTTCTTTATCGAAGTCAAGTCTAACTCCAATGGGCCGATAGAAATAGATTTGATTTTTTCTAGGAGAGTCATAACTCCTTGGGTCATTCCTTCTGTAATCTGTTTCCAAACATGATTCTTTTCAAAATGCTCAATGATTAATTTCAGGAAACCATCTTCAGTAGTTGTCTCTTCCAGATCTATATATACGCATTTCCATCCCTGTTTCTTTTTGTCAGCGATTAGGCGCTTAGCAAATGACGATTTACCAATTCTACGTGGCGCTGAAATTAGTAGTGAATGCCCCCTATCCAGTAGTTGATTGGCCTTGCTAAGCTCCTTTGAGCGTCCGTAGAAATCTTCCCCTTCTACGGGTGGTCCGATTATATTCTCTATGCTCATAGCAAAAACAATTAGTTATTTGTAAGCAAATATAGAAAAGATTTTTTATAGAAAAAAAAATCTATAGAAATTTCTTTCTGCTATGATGTTCGAAAATTCTTATCTTCTCTTCAATTTCTGATATTGCGATATTCTGCCCCACCCATAAACTTGTACCTATTACAACATATCTCCGTTTAAGGTAGTAGGGCGATGAAGCATAGGCCTTCGTTCTGGTGGAAAACTAAGAGAGGAGGCAAAACTCGACCTGGTGACATGAATAATCTATGATTTCTCCTGCAAAATAGAGTTTGAATCTATCGATTTCCTTTATTTCTTCTCCTCAGAGAGATTGTATAACAACATGACGGTAAAAGTCAACGCCATGGCGAGAATGCCAAGAATCTTGCGAGATTTCCATCCCATGGAGCAGGGTTCAAAGATAATCAAGTAGTAACTCGGAGTAAAAAAACTCTTAGAGAGAGAACAACCCGAAAACGAGCGTGGTGAAAACGCATTATAGACTTAAAACAACTCAAAACAAAAACAACCCGAAAATGAAAGCAGTCATCTATGCACGTGTGTCTTCGGTAGGAGAACGTCAGTCAACGGAGCGTCAGACCCTTGATTTGACGGCCTTTGCCTCCAAGAACGACATCGAAGTGGTGAAGACGTTCGAAGAACACATCAGCGGCGCAAAGAAGAACCGGGACCGCTTTATCTTGAACGAGTGTCTCGCCTATGCGGTCGAGAACGGTATCGACATCATCCTCATCTCCGAACTCTCCCGTCTGGGACGAAACGTGGATGAGGTACTGGCGAACATCCGCTTCTGTAAGGACAACCACCTGAACATCTATTTCCAAAAGGAGGGGTTCACTATATAGTCAAGCCTGCCAAAGCCCCTCTACGCGACCGCCGCGAGAGCTGAGCAACGGCAGGCACTTTTGTTTTCGTTTCCAAATATCACATTCTCGAGGCGTCCAACCAGCGTCTTCAGCCAGGAGACA
>Ga0256405_10001208_pt1 | contig 73101 bp, 66 predicted proteins | sample RumenRJG_02DNA_FD_189096 | JGI IMG/M metagenome (GOLD analysis project Ga0256405, IMG submission 189096) | Bovine rumen microbial communities from Lethbridge, Alberta, Canada - RJG_02 | ecosystem: Host-associated > Mammals > Digestive system > Stomach > Rumen | place: Canada: Alberta...
CCTAAAGTCGGTGTCTATTGCGGTGAGGGTCCACCTGTTCCCATTCCGAACACAGTAGTTAAGCTCACCCGCGTCGAAAATACTTAGGTGGTAACGCCTCGGGAAGATAGATCGTCGCCGACATTTTAAAACAGAGAGGTACCTTAGGTACTTCTCTGTTTTACAAATTTTCCTGTTTAGCTCAGTCGGTAGAACGTTTCGAAACAGTTTACAACGGAGCAAAATCGGATCTCAAAAATGTTCAAATCTTAATATATATTCCTGTTTAGCTCAGTCGGTAGAGCGCTTGACTGTTAATCAAGATGTCACTGGTTCAAGTCCAGTAACAGGAGCCACGAAATCCCCTTAACCAAGCCGGTTGAGGGGATTTTCGTTTAGATATGGTACTTATTTTGGCTCTTATGGTCGTTGTGAGTATTGCACATAAAACGGAATACTGTTGTGTGCATGCTGCACATTAGTTTGTAGATCAACCGCCTGCAACAAAACAAGGAATGCGGTGTTCATATTGTTATATTTATTGAGCGTAATTTTTCTGTATATCAGACCGGATTTTTCCAAAAATTTAATTGACTAAAGCGAACGCAGTGATTTTTGTGTTTGTAGTTCAAGCGCTATATAATTATCTTAATTTGAAATTTCTAATAATAATTTATGCTCAATTCGCGGCGAATTGAGCATTTTTCTATTGTTTGTTGCAGTTTTTTGTGTTATAATATTATATATGAAATTAATATTTGAGGAGGCGTATTTATGACTATCGATGATATCAGAAATGCAGTTAAGGTTGTTGCAGGAGAATACCCGATCAGCCGAGCGGTTTTATTCGGTTCAAGAGCAAATGGTACTTCTACTGATGATAGTGATGTTGATCTGATAATGGAGTTCAGTAAGCCGATTACATTGATAACGCTTTCCTTAATTAAAGAACGTCTCGAAGAAATGCTAAAAACAGATGTTGATGTTATTCACGGTCCGATACAGAGTACCGATATGATAGAGATAGACAAGGAGATCGAAGTTTATGCAGCGTAAAGATCGTGTTATTCTCTTAAAGATTATTTCCGAAATTGATGTTGCATTTGAAATGCTTGGTGATGCCATTCTTAACAATGATAATGAATAAAATGTACACCTACACAGTTTTTGATGTAGAAACACCCAACCGTGCGAACGACAGAATGAGCGCTATCGGTATCACGGTCATCGGCGGCGGGAAGATCGTTGACGAGTTTTATTCCCTTGTGAACCCCGAAACGCATTTTGACTACTTCAACACAAAGCTCACGGGTATCAGCGCTGAATCGGTCAAGGGAGCTCCGACGTTTCCGGAGCTCTGGAAAACCATAGAGCCGTACATGAGTGACGGAATTCTGACTGCGCACAACGCCGTGTTTGATATGGGAGTTCTGAAAAAGTGCCTGACAGGGTACGGCATTGAGTGGAGGAAGTCTGCGAAATATCTTTGTACTGTGAAGATCGGACGGGGCTGCCTGCCGGATATGAGCCATAAGCTCGATGTCATGTGTGAGCATTACGGTATCGCACTCGATCATCATCAGGCTGCAAGCGACAGCCACGCTTGTGCGGAGATATTGCTGAGATACATAGATGCGGGGTATGATGTTAATTCGTACATAAGGACGTATAGGCTGGAGGGATAATAATGTGTATGTATTGCAAAAGCGGTACAGTTGTTGAATCGACGACAACGCATTCCGTTGACTATAAAGGCAGTATCATTATTATCAAGAATGTTCCGTGCCTTGAATGTGATCAGTGCGGCGAGAAATATTATACTGGTACTGTCGCTGAAAAAATTGAGAAGATTGTGGAACGTACCAAATCTTTGAATTTGGAGATGTCGGTAATAGATTACACATTTACATAAAGGCGTACCCCAGAAATCTCTTGTCAAAAAAGTGGTGCATTCTTTTAGGAAAAGAAAGAACAGCAAGCAAGGAAAGAAGTGCATTCCAAGTCAGGGGGTTCCCGACTTTTGCACATTCTTTCAGGAAATCGTCAGGCTGCGACTGACGATTTTTGTATCAGGGAACCCGTAGCCCTGATACCTATAGAGGAACGATCTATGACAATCGACGATATTAAAAATGCAGTTAAAGATGTAGCTGTCGAATTTCCTATATCTCGCACAGTACTTTTCGGCTCGCGGGCAAATGGCACATCCACGCCTGAAAGTGATGTTGATCTGATAATAGAATTTAACGCGTCGGTAACACTTATTACTATTTCAAAAATCAAAAACCGGCTTGAAAGTATTCTTGAAACAAATGTTGATATTGTTCATGGTCCGCTGCAAGATGATGATATGATCGAGATAGAAAATGAGATCGAGGTATATAAAGCATAATATGCAGGGACTGATTGGAGAAATCATTATGAACTCTCTTGATAAACAGATATTTTTCAGAAAGCTTAAAAAGATACTTGTGTGGAAGCTTGGCGAGGCAAAAGGTATTGAGATCTGGAATGATGCGGCGGCGGAGTATGACCGTATCCTGCACCAAAATCCGGAATTAAGAAAACATAAGGGCGCAATGGCGATACCGTCAGTTGCGCTGTATCGAACATTCAAGGCTCACGGGATAAAGGCTGAGGAAACGCTGAAACGTTACGGCACATATATGGGCAGGAAGGTCGGCAAGTTTGTACATAAGATCACGTTGCTGCCGAATGTTGACCGCAAGCTTTGGGAGAATATCGAAAAGATCATGGACGATGCGAGCAGCGAGAAAAAAGGTTACAAGCGCAGGATCGTAAGTGAGCCTCCGGAAATGTACGGCGTGGATATTCTGTCCTGCCCATTTCACGAGGTTTGCAAGGAACTCGGCTGCGAAAAAGCTGTGCTGTGCATTTGCAGCATGGACAAGGAGTACATGAAAAGTTTTCATCATATCCGGTATGAGCGCACGACCGCCGTTTCCGAAGGCGCGGAGTGTTGCGATTATAGGCTGAGATTTGATCCGGATAAAGAATGAAATATCCCCGTTTGGCTGTGAAGTTGAACGGGGATATGCTTATTCTTTGTCTGTTATTTCGCAGTTGTTTATGCCGTATTCAAGCATTATGTTTATAAGCTCGTTTCGTGATCGGTTGGTTTCTTTAGACAATTCATCGAGCTTATTCACGATTTCTTCTTTAATACGGATCGAAAAGACTTTATAGCCGTCATCGCCCTTGATATTTGAGCGTTTTGAGATTTTAAGTTTGTCAGACATATAATCACCCTCTTAACATATATTATAACTTGACCGTGTAAATATTTATATGTTATAATATATGTTACAAAATATGTGAGAGGTGAAATGTGTGAAAACTTGCTGTTTTACCGGACATCGGATAATAAAAATAACCCCTGAACTTGTTCAGAGGCTGAAAGATACTATAACAAAGCTGATTGAGCGTGACGTTACCGACTTCTATAACGGCGGAGCTATCGGCTTTGATATGCTGTGCGCTGAAACGGTCATAGAGCTGAAAGCCGAATATCCCGATATTAAGCTGCATCTGCTCCTGCCATGTCCACCGGAGGAACAGGTCAAAGGGTGGAATAAAGCTCAGATCGCACGATACAATGAGATACTGCAAGCGGCTGACAGCGTGACTGTACTGTCCGAGCACTATACTGATGATTGCATGAAACAGCGCAATGAGCGGCTTGTCGAGCTATCGGACTGTTGTATCTGCTACTGCACAAATCCGAGAAGCGGGACGGGGCAGACTGTACGTATGGCACGGGAGAAGGAGATAGATGTTTTAAATCTATGTTAGGTGGGCAGATTTTGGCACAATTGGCTAAATATGAACCCGAAATGCTTGCAAAATTTGTTATAATATGGTATAATATAATGGATTATAAGAATTATTCGGAGGCTCGATTTATGATAAACATAAGGAAACTTGAAGCAGAACTCTGGGAATCCGCAGATCTTCTGCGTTCCGGCTCGAAACTTACCTCAAATGAATACTGTATGCCTGTGCTGGGACTGATTTTCCTGCGCTATGCATACAGCAGGTTCAAGCTCGTGGAGGCGGAGATACTCAAAGACCGTCCAAAGCGCGGCGGGAAAGTCCTGCCGGTTGAGGCAAGCGATTTTGCCGAAAAAAGCGCGCTTTTCCTGCCGGAACAGGCTCAATACAAATATCTTGTTGAGCTGCCCGAAAATATCCCGTCCGCAAACATAAAAGACCGCGACGGAAACACGCTCACAAGTCTGGGTGCAGTTGTCGATAACGCAATGATGCTTGTGGAGGAACAGAGCGAACAGCTTTCCGGAGTGCTCCCGAAAGACTATAACAAAATGTTCTCCGACAGCTTGCTCTCGGAGCTTCTTCGCATATTCAACAACAGCGCACTTGACGAGATCGGCGGTGACATCATCGGGCGCATATACGAATACTTCCTCAATAAATTCGCAAAGAATATCGCGTCCGACGACGGTGTTTTCTTCACGCCTAAATCCCTTGTAAAAATGATCGTGAACATTCTGGAGCCGAAAAGCGGCATACTTCTCGACCCTGCATGCGGAAGCGGCGGTATGTTCGTGCAGAGCGGCGACTTCGTCAACGCGGCGGGCATGAATGCCAACAACGCTATGACGTTCTACGGGCAGGAGAAGGTGCTGTATAATGCTCAGCTCTGCCTTATGAATATGGCAGTGCATGGGCTCAGCGGTAAGATCGTTTCCGGCGATGAAGCCAACACATTCTACCATGACGCGCACAATCTTGTCGGCTGCTGTGACTATGTCATGGCAAATCCGCCGTTCAATGTCGATAAGGTCAAGTCCGAATCCTGCATAAGCGCAGGAAGGCTCCCGTTCGGTCTGCCGAGTATAAACAAGTCCAAAGAATTCGGCAATGCCAACTACCTGTGGATATCCTATTTCTACGCCTACCTCAATGAACACGGCAGGGCGGGCTTTGTTATGGCGTCCTCCGCGACCGACAGCCAGCGCAACGACAAGCTGATACGCGAAAATCTTGTCCGCACCGGTCATGTCGATGTTATCATAAGTGTTGCAAACAATTTCTTCTACACCAAATCTCTGCCCTGCTCACTGTGGTTTTTCGATAAGGGGAAGCCGGACGAGCTCAAAAACAAAGTGCTGTTCATCGACGCAAGAAATTATTACACTGTGGTTGACCGTACCCTCAACGAGTGGAGCGAGTGGCAGCTCAAAAATCTCAATGCTATCGTGTGGCTGCACCGCGGGGAGACCGACAAATACATGAAGCTGCTTGACGAGTATCATGCCGCGCTCGGTAATGACCGCCCGTTTGCCGATAATGTCAAGGAGATTATTGAAAGCTTGGAAACTTTGGAAAAAGAAGCAAAAGTAGCAGTAGAAGAAGCTGACAAGCGAGACAAAAAGATTATTAGGGCAAAATATGATGATCGTATTTCTAAACTTGGCAATTTATTGAATCTTGCACAAGATGCAAGGTGGCTCTACGAACGATTTGGCGATGGAATATACAATGATATTGAAGGCTTGTGCAAATTAGCAGATTTAGATGAAATTGAAAATAATGGATTTTCACTAACGCCGGGAGCTTATGTTGGAGTAGAGAAACCATGTGATGACGGAATTGATTTTACGGAAAGAATGAAAGAAATACATAGAGAACTGATTTCGCTTCAAGCCGAATCCAACAACCTTATGGAAGCCATTTCAAAGAATATGGAGGAAATGGGGTTATGACATGTAAAAAGGTTTTGCTTAAAGATATAGCTGATGATATTCAAACAGGGCCTTTTGGTTCTCAGCTTCACCAATCAGATTATTCAGATTATGGTATTCCTGTTATTATGCCTAAAGACTTGTTAAACGGGCACATATCAACAAATACAATAGCATTAGTCGAACCATGTCATGCAGAGCGCTTAAATCGACATCTTGTAAAGACCGATGATATTGTTTTTGCAAGAAGAGGCGATGTTGGAAGATGTGCTTTTGTAACCGAAAAGGAAAGTGGCTGGATTTGCGGAACTGGTTGTATTCGTGTAAGAATAAACTCTAATTTAACAAATCCAAAATTTGTTTTTTATCAATTACAAAAGGAAGAAACGATTGGGTGGATTGAAAAGCACGCAGTAGGCGCAACGATGCTTAATCTGAATACTTCAATAATAGGTGATGTGCCCGTTGAATTGCCAGACTTGAGCACGCAAAATAAAATCGTTGAAATAATTTCTAACTACGATAAACTGATAGAAAACAACCAAAAACAAATAAAGCTTCTTGAAGAAGCGGCACAAAGGCTCTACAAGGAGTGGTTCGTTGATCTTCGGTTTCCGGGATATGAGAATACCAAGATCGTTGACGGTGTGCCGGAGGGGTGGAAGAAAGATAGAGCAGACTCATTTTATAATATTACAATTGGAAAAACGCCACCTCGTGCTGAAAAACAGTGGTTCGTAAATAGTGGCGAAGGAATTCCGTGGCTTTCAATATCAGATATGGGAAATTCTGGATTATATACTTTTAAAACAGGTGAAGATTTAACTGTTGACGCTGTTGATAAACATAATATTAAAGTTGTGCCTAAAGGAACTGTGTTTGTAAGCTTTAAATTAACTGTTGGCCGTATTTCAATTGCTGGCGAAGATATGTGCACCAACGAAGCAATTGCTCACTTTTATGTTGACGACATTCAAAGACCATATACATATTGCTATTTGAAAAATTTTGAATATGATACATTGGGAAATACATCATCTATATCAAAAGCAGTAAATTCCAAAATAATAAAGTCAATGACATTCATTATGCCTGATGATAAAATCCTTGATGCTTTTTCAAATCAAGTAAATCCTATTCTAATGAGCATAAAAAACAAACAATTAGCTTGTTTAAAATTGGCTGAAACCCGCGATATGCTGCTCCCGCGGCTGATGAGCGGAGAGGTGGAGGTGTGAAATATGCAATCTTTTTCAAAAAGGTACGGGTATAAAAGTGATATTCAATATGAGACTGCCAGTGAGACTTTAAAAAACCGAATATATGCCTACTTTTATAAACAGGAATACGATTATTTTGGTACAACAAAATTTGATCAGTACACAACTGGAATAGAAGATATGATGATTGAAATGGGAGTTACGTATGAATTCCCTGTAAATTCGATTTATAAAACTAATAATGCAAATAAACTAAAAAACTTAATTGTATCGGCAGAAGAGTGGTATATTGTTTATGATTTTATTGATAAATACATAGATTATAAAAAACGAAAAGAAGCTGATGTCAAAACCATAGTTTCAGAAATTAACCGAATACTTGAAGAAGAATGTACGGCATATCGGGTTTGTGATTGTCAGGTAGTTCCAATTACAAGCAAAGCTGAACTTGCAGAAATAGAAGAAGCTAAAAAAACTCCTTATACACCGGTTAATATGCATATATCAAAAGCTCTCAGTTTATTTGCTGATAGAAGACATCCCGATTATGAGAATTCAATTAAAGAATCAATCAGCGCCGTTGAATCAATGTGCTGTATAATAACTGGGATGACTGGCGGCGGTGCAACATTAGGCGCAGCAATAAGAAAACTTAAAGATGCGGGAGTACACATACACGGCGCTATGGAAAAAGCTTTTTTATCTTTATATGGATATACATCTGACGAAAACGGTATAAGGCATGGTGGTATAGATTTTACAAGTGCTCCAGCGGAGGATGCAAAATATATGCTAGTGTCGTGTTCGGCTTTTGTAAATTATTTGATTGAAAAATACAGTAAACTAATAAATGACTAGGATAAGCAAGTAATTGCTGAAAATGAAATAATAACCGATAAGTATATCGATGGAGGCGTGAAATGAGTACACAGTTAGCGGAGATAAAAGAGATTATTAAAATATGTGAGATGTTAGTTGATGAAACCATTAAAGCTGGAAGTTTAAAATCTCCCGTTCCAACATATGAGATGTATAAAGATCTTATTTACTCTTTTTGCAATAAATATAATATAAAAAATCATAGTTCAAAATTAGTGAGAACAGCTTATAGCGTTATAAATAGCTACTTTTGGAGCGGTTCTTCTTACACAGTAAGCCCGAAAGAAGCAAGTGATATTTTGCAAATTAACAATTTCTTAAAGCAGAGTTTATTCCCGGATTTGTATGAAAGAATATTTATTAGTCACTGTGAAAAAGATAAGGATTCGGTCCATGAATTTGTTCAATTGCTCTATGTTATAGGAATTCCGAGACCGTTAAAGGATGAAAAGCGAGTTATTTTTTGCACTTCACATCCGGCATTATATATTAATAACGACTGCAGAATTGGTGATGAGATATATAACCAATTTCACAGTAATATAAAAACACTCTATTTTTTATGGTATACAGATAATTATTTTAAAAGCCAAGCATGTTTAAATGAAATGGGAGCAATATGGGTAATGAACAAACAATATCAAGAAATACTTATGCCCAATTTTAAAAGAGAAAACATAGGCGGGCTAATGAATAAGGAGAAAATCTCTTTTTACGCTAATGATAAATTTAGGATCAATTCGTTGAAAGAAGAATTAGAAAGAATATTTGAATTACAGCCCATTGCTCAAAATGAATGGGAAAAAGCAAGAGATAATTATATCGACAAGATTGATTTGCTGGTGAAAGGAACAGTTACAGTATGAATGACAATAGCATACAAAAAGGAGATAACTTCATGGATAATAATATTTCTTGGATATTTGACGGTATTGGAACGCAAATAATCAGTGTTATTGTAGGGTTAATAATAGGTGGCGCCGGTGGAGGCTTTGTTGGATATAGGATTGGCTCGAAGAATAAAATCAAACAAAACCAAAAGGCTGGAAATAATTCAGATCAGGTTCAGATAGGGAATGTTTCGATTATGAAAGATAGAAAGGATAAATAATGAGTGATAGACAAGAGCAAAGAGCAGGCGACAATTCGCAATTAATACAAGCCGGCACTTTAAAACAAGCAGATGTAATTAACAATTTCAATATTATAGGTGTTGATGAAAACAAGGCAAGGGAAATAGCACTTGAAGTGTCAAAACATGCAATAGCAGAATACACTTCAGAAGCAAGCGATATCGCTCAAAAAAGAATAAATGTTTTTTCGGACATGCTTATTCCGAGAATAGAAAAGATTGAACATGGATTAGAGGCTTTTGCTGCCCCTGCATTTCAAGTGTTGATGAAAAAGGCACAAATTACAGCTGCATGTACCGAACGTGAGGGTGATTACAAAATCCTGTCGGAATTGTTAGCACATAGAATTGAAAATAGAGAAGATAGGAAAATAGCTACAAGTATATCAAAAGCAGTAGAGATTGTTGATCAAATAGACGATGATGCATTATGCGCTCTGACTGTTTGCCATTGTATCAATTACCTAACACCTATTACTGGTGGTATCAATGATGGATTGGCAGTATTAAATTCGATGTTTGAAAAACTAAACTATATGGAATTACCTTCAAATATGTTATGGTTAGGACATTTAGAAGAATTAGGAACCATAAGGTCATCACAATTTAGCAGATTAACAAAAATAGTCGATTTATATTACAATAAATTGAGCGGATATGTATGTACTGGCCTAAAAAAGGATTCGGAACAATTAACGAAAGCTATTGATATATTAAAATCTAATTCCCTTCCCTTGGCATTTCTAGTGCCTCATGATTTATTAGAAGATTATTTTCGTATTCCTGTTCCGAATAAAGAACAGATTAAGACATGCAAATACTCTCCCAATTATGGTCGAGATTGGGTATCGCTAAATACTACTCAAATCAACGCATTGGAAGAAATATGGGGCTTGTACGAGGTCGATAATAATTTAAAGGAAAGAGTTCGCCAAAAATTCTTTGAAAAGTGGGATTCATTTGAAACGTTGGCGAAAATGAAAAAATGGTATGATAACATACCATACGGCTTTTCGATTACATCTATCGGAATGATGCTTGCACATGCAAACGCACAGAAATATGATTATGCTATTCCGGATTTTAAATACGACTAATAATTGATATAATGATGATAAGGAGATCGAAATATGAGCTACGACTACTCCGAAAATGTAATGATACAGCAGAGCTCCGCTGACCTTCTTGAAAAAGAACTCGGCTGGAATGTTGTATATGCTTATGATAAAGAAAAGCTCGGCGCGGACGGTACTCTCGGACGTACAGATTATCACGAGATACTGTTGAAGCGTTATCTTTCCGCTGCGCTGAAAGAGCTGAATTCATGGATAGATGAAAAGCTGACAAACGAGGCAATACAGACATTTGAGCGGCACTTATCGACCTCTACGCTTATTCAGATTAACGAAGAAAAGTATGAGATGATACGCGACGGTATCCCGGTGACAGTAAAGCGCCCCGACGGTAAGACCGAGACAAAGCGCGCTATGGTCATAAACTTTCAGGAGCCGGACAAAAACTCTTTTCTTGCCGTGCAGGAAATGAAGATACACGGGGAACTTCATCGCCGCCGCACCGATATTGTCGGCTTTGTCAACGGTATTCCGCTGATGTTTATTGAGCTGAAAAACACGAATGTTGATGTGAGCGATGCGTATAACTGCAATTATACCGATTATCTGGATACGATACCGCACCTGTTCTATTATAACGCTTTTCTTATCCTCTCGAACGGAGTAGAAGCAAAGGTAGGAACTCTTGGCAGCAAGTACGAATTTTTCCATGAGTGGAAGCGTCTCGCGGAGGACGACGAGGGAAATGTGGCGCTTGAAACGATGCTGCGCGGTATATGCCGCAAGGAAACATTTCTTGATCTGCTTGAGAACTTTATTCTTTTCGATCATTCCGGCGGTCATATCGCAAAAATACTTGCGCGCAATCATCAGTATCTCGGAGTAAACGAGGCTGTAAAGGCGTATGAGAACAGACAGCTCCGTGAGGGGAAGCTGGGTGTGTTCTGGCATACACAGGGCAGCGGCAAGAGCTATTCAATGCTGTTCCTTGCGCAGAAGATCAGGCGAAAATTCATGGGCTCGCCTACTATTGTCATACTTACGGACCGTGATGAGCTCAACCGACAGATAAGCGACACATTTGAGAACTGCGGATTGCTTGGAAAGGTCAAAGCGTCGCAGTTTATCGCGTCAAGCGGCGCTGATCTTATCAGCAAGCTGAAAAGCAACCGAAGCTTTGTTTTCACGCTGATACAGAAATTCAACAAATCCGATCCGGAGCCGTATTATCCCGATCATGACATTATCATTATGTCTGATGAAGCACACAGAAGTCAAAACGGTATTTTCGCCGACAACATGGTGAAGATGCTGCCGACTGCTTCGAGAATAGGCTTTACCGGTACGCCGTTGCTGTCCGATGATAACATCACGGCGCGTACATTTGGCGGCTACATATCAATTTACGATTTCAAGAGAGCAGTCGAGGACGGCGCGACCGTTCCGCTGTACTATGAAAACAGAGGAGAAAAGATCAAGGATCTTCAGAATCCCGAAATATCCGACAGGATACTTGACGCTATCGAAAATGCGGACATTGATCCCAATCAGCAGGAAAAGCTGGAAGCCGAATTTGCTAAGGAGATACATCTGCTTACTGCTGAACCGAGACTTCGCAGTATAGCAAGAGATTTTGTCAGACATTACTCTGATCTGTGGGAAAGTGGCAAAGCTATGTTCGTTTGCCTGAATAAGGTCACCTGTGTGAGAATGTACAATTTTGTACAGGAATACTGGCAGAATGAGATAGATGATATAAAAACGCGCATAAAGACTGCAACACAGCAGGAAACAATGGAACTCGAAAGAAAACTTGACTGGATGCAGAAAACGGAAATGGCTGTTGTTATCAGTCAGGAGCAGAACGAGATCAAGACTTTTGAAAAATGGGGACTTGATATAAAGTACCACCGCGCAAAAATGGAAAAGCGGGAGCTTGATAAGGATTTCAAGGATCAGGATAATCCGCTGCGTGTTGTTTTCGTATGTGCAATGTGGCTTACCGGATTTGATGTAAAGTGTTTATCGTGCCTGTATCTTGACAAGCCTCTTAAAGCACATACTCTTATGCAGACCATAGCTCGTGCCAACCGTGTAAATGCAGGGAAGAGCAACGGACTTATAATCGACTACATTGGTATTGTAAAGGCTTTACGAAAGGCTCTTGCCGACTATACCGCAAATAAGGGCGGCAATCAGGTCACTGATCCTACTATTGACAAGGAAGAAATGATAAAGCACGTCATTGAGACCGCAGAAAAGACAAAGACTTTCTTAAGCTCACACGGATTTGAACTGCATAGTCTGGTTGACGCTACAGGCTTCGGTAAGATACCGCTGTTGAAAGATGCTGCGAATATTATCAGTGAGACGATTGAAAATAAAAAGACATTTAACACTTATGCAGCCGACATCTGGAGAGTATTCAGATACATCGATCGTGATGATGTTACCGGAGATGAGCGTAAGGATTGCGATGCGATACTGGCGATTTACGGTGAGTTACAGAAGAAACGTAAGCACGTTGACACTACCGATCTTATGGTAGAGATCAATAATATCATAAATCAGTATGTTGATATTGATACTCCGACAACAAGCGGTATATCCGAATCAAAGCGTTTTGATATAAGCAAGATAGATTTTGATCTGCTGAGACGTGAGTTTGCAAAGAAAAAACATAAGAATCTCGTTTTACGCGATCTGGAAGAGGCTATCGCTCTGAAACTGGAAAGTATGCTGTTTTCAAATCCTAACAGGATAAATTATTATGACCGTTATAATGAGATTATTTCCGGATATAACAGTGAACAGGACAGCGCTTCGATCGAAAAGACTTTTATGGATCTCATGAATCTTGCAAACAGTCTCGATGAAGAAGAAAAGCGGTATGTTCGTGAAGGTTTCAGCAGCGATGAGGAACTCTCTATGTATGACCTTTTGTTCAAAGCTGATCTGTCTGCCGGTGATATCAAGAAGATAAAAGCGGTCGCTGTTGATTTACTACAGAAAGCAAAAGCCAAAATAGCAGAATTGGATCATTGGACAGATAAACAGGAAACAAAAGCTGCAATTGACAATCTTATTCGCGATACATTGTGGGCTGAACTTCCCGAAAGCTATGACGAGATAAGCATGTCGGAATATCGCAGAAAGATCTATGAGTATCTGTACACAAGGTATAAGGATATAGCAGCGTAAATAATTGTTTTTATGAATTGCGTAGTATAAAGGAGCCCTCTATGAAACAAGTCAATATAAACGGCAAAACTGTTCCCGCAATAGGGCAGGGAACATGGCATATCGGCGACGATCCGAAGCTGCACGATTGTGAAGTCGAAGCGCTTCGCACCGGCATTGAGAACGGTATGACGCTGATTGACACAGCCGAAATGTACGGCTACGGAAAAAGCGAGCTTGTGGTCGGCGACGCGATAAAACCGTATGACCGCGAAAAGCTATTCATCGTGTCAAAGGTGCTGCCGCAGAACGCGGGGAAACGGGATATGCGCCGCTCGTGCGGGGAAAGCCTGAAAAGGCTCGGAACTGATTACCTCGACCTGTACCTGTATCACTGGCGCGGCTCGATACCGCTGTCCGAGACTGTGACCTGCCTGCAGGAATTGAAAGATACAGGACTTATCCGCGAGTGGGGAGTGTCGAATTTTGACACTTCAGATATGCACGAATTGTCGCGGATGAAACACAGCGGCAATTGTGCTGTTGTACAGGACTTGTATCATGTCGGTTCGCGCGGCGTAGAGTACAGCCTGCTGCCGTATCTGCGGAAAAACAATATCGCATTTATGGCGTACTGTCCGCTTGCAATGAACGGAACACTTTGGCAGGGAATATGGTCAAACGTTGTATTGCAGAAGATAGCGGCTGCACATAACGCGACGGTTCAGCAGATAATGCTTGCTTGGGCGATACGCGACGGAAATACGATTGCAATACCGAAAAGCTCGACAAAAGAACACACACTTGAAAATGCAGCGACAGCAGATATCAAGCTGACGGAAGATGAACTGAAAATGATAGAAAACGAGTTTCCGGCACCGGACAGAGAGATGCCGCTTGATGTGGAATGAGGTAGATCATGGCTTTACAGAACAACATTACATTTGATATAGGCGACATCACGCGCCTTGACGTTGACGCAATAGTTAACGCAGCTAACAGTTCGCTGCTCGGCGGCGGGGGAGTTGACGGAGCGATACACCGCGCGGCGGGTTCCGAACTTCTTGCGGAATGCCGCACTCTCGGCGGGTGCAGGACAGGTGAAGCAAAGATAACGAAAGGTTACAGGCTGAAAGCGCGGTATATTATCCACACAGTCGGACCAATATACAGTGGCAGTCCCGATGATGCTAAACTGCTGTATTCCTGTTATCGCAACTCGCTTGAACTTGCGAAGACAAACGACGTTCACAGCATAGCGTTCCCCGCGATATCAACGGGAGTGTACGGTTACCCGAAAACAGAGGCGGCAGAGATAGCTCTGAAAGCGATAAATGACTGGTTCTGCGAGAACGCGGATTACGGGATGAGCGTGATCATGAGTTGCTTTGATAAGGGGACTTATGAAGTGTATCAGAGTGTTATCTAAAATATATGTTTGTATGCTAAATACAGAGGCACTTCTGAAAAGTTTAACATGTAATTGAGGAACCTATAAATGATAATAACAGCTATAATCGTTATTATAATAGTCATTCTTGTAACTCAACCGGAGCGTGATTACAAAAAGACAAATTATTATAATACAACACATAATCCATATCAGAAAGTGCGCTCGGATTTAGGTCTGTTTGGTGAGTATATGTGTTACAAGTATCTTATGGATTATGAGAAAACAGGCGCTCGATTCCTTTTTAACACATATATTCCGCGTGAAAACGATACTACCGAGGTCGATGTAATAATGATACATTCAACGGGACTGTATATGCTTGAAAGTAAGAACTACAGCGGGTGGATATTTGGAACAGACACAAATCAATACTGGACACAGACACTTCCGCAAGGGAACAAAAGTATAAAAGAAAAGTTTTTGAATCCCGTTAAACAGAATGAAACGCACATAAAGTATCTGAAAAAATTGTTAGGCGAAGGGGTTCCATTTTATTCAATTGTGGTGTTCTCGGAAAGATGTACGTTCAAGAGCTTAACTGTCAAGCAGGATGCTGACTATAAGGTCATTCAAAGAAATTATCTGCGGCGGACGATAGATGAAATAGCTTCAAGACCTCCGATCTTAACATCGGAACAGATTGAAAGTATTTATAATCAGCTTTATCCATATACACAGGTTACGGAAACGGTTAAGCAGGAGCACATTCAGCATATCAAACAACGTATCAATCAGCAGCAGAATGTTCAGCCGATAACTGTCCCTGTTGTAAATGCTCCTGTTACAGAAAGTAGTGTTACATCGGAGCCAATACCATTTACAGAAGAACCTACGGATTTCTTTTGTCCCGATTGTGGCGCAGCTATCATATTAAAGACTGCTCAAGGCGGGGAGAATGTAGGAAAACAGTTCTATTATTGCACGAATTATCCAAAATGTACTTATGTTAAGGAACGAATATAAAGACTTTACATAAAAGAGATATAATATGCCGAAAGAGAATTTGGTATATTGTAAATAGCGCCCCTGTGTTTTATGAGTAAATTCCCTTGATTGGTGTATAATATTAAGGGAATATTCCCTTAAATGCTTGACAATTCCCTTAATATTTGATATAATTTAATGGAAAGCTGATGAAATGGGGAAATAAAATGAGAGAATTCAGATATTCGCTGATCAAGGATAATAAATGGGATTCGGAGCTTCTGGGACTTATTGCCGCAATTTACAAAGAAGCGGGAAAGCAGGAGATGTTTCTGAAACAAAGACCGGAAGAGCTGGAAAAGCTCGTGGAGATCGCCAAGATACAGAGTACAGAGGCTTCCAACGAGATAGAGGGAATAGTTACGACCAACACCCGAATTCGGCAGCTTGTGGAAGAAAAGACTACTCCGAGAAACCGTGATGAGCAGGAGATCGCAGGATACAGAGATGTGCTCGGCATCATTCACGAGAGCTTTGACGCTATACCTATCACGCAGAATTATATCCTGCAGCTTCATAAGATACTTTACAGCCACATGAACAATCCGCTGGCAGGAAAAACGAAGAATGTGCAGAACTACATCACTTCGACATATCCAGACGGACATACGGAGGTGCTATTTACTCCGCTTGCCCCGTATGAAACACCGGGGGCGCTCGACAGGATCTGTGAAGAGTACAACTGCGTCATCGGGAACATGGAGCTTGAACCGCTTATCGCGATACCGGTATTCATTCACGATTTCCTTTGCATACACCCGTTCAATGACGGGAACGGACGCATGAGCAGGCTCCTCACAACGCTTCTCCTTTACAGGAGCGGCTTTTATGTGGGAAAGTACATCTCGCTCGAAGCAAAGATCGCGAAGAACAAGGATCTGTATTATGAAGCGCTTTCGGCATCACAGAACGGGTGGCATGAGGGAAAGGACGATCCGATTCCGTTTATCAAGTACCTGCTGGGAACGATTATCGCAGCGTACAGGGATTTTGAAGACCGCTTTGCTCTTGTGGAGACTAAACGCCCGGCTTTGGATACGGTAAGGCTTGCCGTGCAGAACAAGATCGGGCGTTTCACCAAGCAGGATATAAGAGAGCTTTGTCCGTCGCTCAGCTTAAGCTCCGTCGAGGGTGCGCTAAGGAAACTTGTGGGATCCGGAGAAATCAAGCGAGAGGGAAGCGGGAAGAATACTTTCTATTACAGGATAAAATGATCACTTATCCCGGAATTCGCATATAAAAGCTCTCTTAATATCTAAAGTTTGATCCTGACCGTGTGGAAATGACGCTTGACATTGACTTTACCGCCGGCCAAAAGAAAATCGGCGGTAAATATTGGCGGTAATGGGAAAATCGGCGGTAAATCGGAAAGAATCAATCAGATAATTGAGTTTATTTCTGAAAAAGGCAGTGCAGCACCTGCCGAAATAGCAGAACATGTTGGTTTGAGTACGTCGAGAATCCGGGATTATCTGAAAGAATTGACCGATAACGGAATGATAACATACGACGGCACATACAGGGACAGAAGATATAAACTGAACGGCAATTAAACAGGAGAGACATCTATGAATTACAAAATAACCGACCTTATTGAGCCGGACAACGGCTGCGAGGGCTTCATGCCCGGCGAGGAACCAATGGTAACGCTGATACTGTCAGACGAAAACGGCAACGAAAGAAAAGTGCAGCTTCCGGATATGCTCGCGTATCAGCTAAAGTGGGACGTTGGGACAACAGTGACAAGTGAAGATGTGGAGAAATACTGCAAATAATTATCGAAGGATATAGAACAAATGAAAATACGTATCGGAACCGATGAAAGTGTGATTTCAATTGCACAATCCCGAATTGTATCAAATGCTATTAAATCAGTGTTTCCTGATGTACAGACTGAGCTAGTAAATATAAGTTCTATTTGCAATAAGAAAAATGAAAAACAGTGTTGCATTGATGTGCTTGGTCTTGCAATACTTGACGGACTTTGTGATATTATAGTACGAAATGCAAAAGATATGCCGGTTAAATTAGTAGCAGGTACTTTTATTTGCGCTGCTCTTCCGCGTGCGGACAAAAGAGATGTACTTATAACGCGGAAAAGTGAATCTTTACCAGAAAACCCAATAATAGGAGCAAACACAAGACGTGCAGAAGGGGCGAAAAAGTTATTCTTAGAACCTATTATTATCGATGTTCAAGATGATTTATATTTGCAGTTAAATAGGGTCATTGAGAGAAAGTGCGACGGTGTTATTGTTTCTGCAGCAGAGCTTGAATGGCTAGATACACTCAAGAATGAATATTTCGATTCTGATATGATACCAATATTAACAATTGTTCCTGCGCCATGTCAGGGCATTATTGCAATTCAATCACAAGAATGTGAAATTGCAGAAATGTTGCACAAAATAAACGACAAAAATACATTTACCTGCTTGGAAACAGAACGCAGAGTAATTGAATTGCTTAACAAGGAATTGTTATCAACAACAGGAGCTTTTGCAGAGATAAATGATAGCCGTATTACTCTAACTTTCACTAAAGATCAGAAAGAAATAATATATAATTATGATAGCATTGACAATAGATTCAAGCTTGCGGAACATTTAGTCACCGGTGCACATTCATCATATTATTCGTTTATAAATTCAACTATATTTGAAAAATGGTTGTAAAAATGATATTAAACTGAATACATTAACGGAGGTAACACCATGATAAAAGTTTATTGCTACAACAGATGCACGACCTGCAAAAAGGCGCTGAAATGGTTAGATGATAACAAGATAAAATATGAGCTGCTCGACATAAAACCGATCACCCCGATGAAAAGACGCTGAGAAAATATCACAAGGTGAGCGGTCTGCCGCTGAAGCGTTTCTTCAATACAAGCGGTATTCAGTACCGTGAAATGGAGTTGTCAAAGAAGCTGCCGGACATGAGCGAGGACGAGCAGTTCGCTTTGCTTGCATCTGACGGTATGCTCGTGAAGCGCCCGCTTGTGATCGGCGACAGCTTTGTGCTGACAGGTTTCAAGGAAGATGAATGGAAGAAAAAGCTGCTGTAATTTGTGCAGCTTTTTTAGGTAAAAGAGAATGAACATCAATGAATACAACAACTTTGTTTTCGATCTCTACGGCACCTTGATCGAAATGCACACGGACGAGGAAGAACTCCCGTTCTGGGCGAAAATGGCTGAGCTGTATGCCGTCTATGGCGCTGATTATACTGCAGCAGGCTTGCGCAAAGAGTACAAACGTTTATGCAAAGAGGAAGAACGTAAGCTTATCGCGGAGACAGGCTGTCGGATACCGGAGATAAAGCTTGAAAAAGTGTTTGCACGGCTGCTGACAGAAGCGAAACATACCCACAAGACGGCGCATGATCTCGGCAAGAATATCGACGAGATCGCGTACTACATATCCAACTCGTTCCGGGTCCTGTCACGGCACAGAATGAAGCTGTACCCGGCAGTCCCGGAGCTGCTTCAGTATCTGCGTGACAGCGGCAAGGGCGTTTTTATGCTGTCCAATGCGCAGGCGGTTTTCACAACACCGGAGATCGAGCAGCTTGACCTTGCAAAATTTTTCGATGACATCTTCCTCTCCTCTGATATCGGGGTGAAGAAGCCGGAAGCGCCATTCTTTGAAAAGCTGTTGAAAAAGCATTCGCTTGACCCTGCGAAAACCGTAATGGTAGGCAACGACTTTTACGCCGATATGGGGATAGCGGTTGCCTGCGGAACTGCCGGAGCACATATTAATTCCGATAAGCTGTCGGCGCGGGAGCGGGCGAAGCAGAAGAAAATGCTTGAAACAGAATACGGCAGAAGTACGGAAAATATTTTTGAATTTCAGAGTATCAGAGATTTCCTTAATACATTAACTATTGGTGGGTAAAAATGTCAAATTATGTATGGAATAAGGTAGTATGTTCAAAAGACACGTGTGAAAAATGCTTTCTTGATTATGACCCGTTTGGTGACGGTCAATTACGGGAAGTACCTTATATCACATTCAATAAATTGTTTGGTGTCAAAAGTCTTGACGATTATGATAAAAGTATAGGTCGAACTATATCATACAGCTGGGGAACAAGTTATAAAGAGACAGAAAACGGTCTTTATGAGATAAAGTTTGCAATCAGGTGGGACTATCCTATTCAGGCTATAAAAAGGGCAATAGAACTTGATAATAGCCTCGTTTGGTATGCTGTTGAAGAAAACGTAATATATGTTTCCAAATTCTATTGGGATAATGGAATAAAAGAGGATGTTGTATTTGTTGAAGATGAGTATTATGAGTGGTCTATGAAAAATGCGGAATTTGATAATTCGATTTTAGACCGTGATGAGGGTGATGACGGAATCTGGTATTTTCTTCCGACAGCAACATTGAAATGGCGAAATTGGGAAAGTAAAGACGGATTTAAGAGATATGAAAATGTACCGGCATATGATGTGAGATATCCATGGTTATAGATCACGGTAAAAAATAATTGGAAAAACAAATCCCGTTGAAAAGGAGCCTTTATGATAAGACGCATTCTGAACGCATTGCTGTTTCTGGTGATGCTTGCGGTGCTTGAACTGAACAAAAACACGATAGTCGGCTGGGTGGTATTTATCGCACTTACAGCGGGATATATCTGGCTTCGGGAAAAAACGCTTAAAGACAAGAAATTCCTACCGAGAGCAGGAGCATGGCTCGGCTGGATCGCGTCATTCGCGGTCGTGCTGATCCTGTCGTTCCCGCCTGTCCGGAGTATTCCCGCAGCAGATGTGAACGCACCGCAGACTACGGGTGTCGTAACTGTTGAGCAGGGAAAGCTTACAGGCGTATTCAATGCCGACAACAGTGTTGAAATATATGCGGGAATACCTTACGCACAGCCGCCGGTAGGTGAACTGCGCTGGAAGGAGCCGCAGGAAGCTCTGCCGTGGGAGGGCATTCTCGCTGCCGACAGTTTCAAGCCTATGAGTATGCAGCCGACAAATCTGCCGATATATAATTCGCTGTCGCAGATAATCGGATATCACGATTACGAAATATCGCTGACCGACAACTATATCCCGCCTGTGAGCGAGGATTCGCTTTACTTGAATATATGGAAGCCGGCGGGCGATGTCAGCGGACTTCCCGTGCTCGTGTATATCCACGGCGGTTCGCTCCAGACGGGGCAGCCGTGGTATGCGGATTACAGTGGAGAGGGACTTGCAAAACAGGGCGCTGTTGTTGTGAACATGGGATATCGCCTCGGCGTTTTCGGATTTTTCGCGGACGAGGAACTGCAAGAGGAATCCGCGCAAGGTACAACCGGAAACTACGGACTACTCGATCAGATCAAGGCGCTTGAATGGGTGCGTGACAATATCTCGGAATTTGGCGGAGATCCGGATAACGTGACGCTTTCGGGCGAATCGGCAGGTTCCGCCTGCGTGAGCGCATTGTGCGTTTCGCCCCTTGCGTCGGGACTGTTCCGGCGTGTTATAATGGAAAGCTCGACTGTAGTTTCCGCAAAACCGCCGCACTCGTTCAGATCACTCGAAGAAGCGTTCGACAGCGGAAAAGCGCTGAAATCCCGTCATAACTGCGCAAGGATAGAGGAACTGCGGAAGCTCCCGGCATCGGAACTTGTGCAGGAAGCCTACACACAGCATCACATCACCGTTGACGGCTATGTGCTCACCGAACTGCCGTATGAATCCTACAAGAAAGGCATACATAACGAGGAAGCGATACTGCACGGGTGCAACGAGGAAGAAAGCGCGCCGTTCATTATCTTTGACCATGCAAATATGAGCAATTATTCCGCGAAAATAAAGGGCTATTTCGGGGCATACGCAGACGAGATACTGCGCATTTATCCTGCTGCAACAGATGAAGAAGCTGACAAGTATTGGGCTGAGATCTACGGTTCCGTGTTCTTCAATTATCCGCATTACTGCCTTGACAGGCTCGCTGTCGCAAACGGCATTCCGGCTTACGAATACCTGTTCACGAAGCATAACGGTAGGCTCGGGTGCTGGCACAGCGGCGAGATGATCTACTGCTTCGGCAACATTCCCGACAGCTCGGCTCTGTATGATACGGCAGACCGAGAACTGAGCAGGATAATGACAGCTTACTGGCTGAATTATATGAAAACCGGCGATCCCAACGGCGCGGGACTTCCGGTGTGGGAGCAAAGTCCGACATCGGAAAAGCTGCTCGAGTTCGGAGAAAACATCGGAATGACAGACGAAAAGCGGCTTGCGCTGTATTCGGTGCTTGACAGAATGGACGGATTCGATATTTCATCGGATAATTGAAATGCAGGTTTTTAAATATTGGCTAAAAATGCAAAAAATATTAAAATTCGATTTTAAATCCCATAATAATAATTAAAATATTGTTGACAAATTTAAAATAATGTGTTAAAATTTAAAATATAAATTGGAACAATTTAAAACCGCAAGAAGAGATTTAAAATATTTGGTGAGATTTAAAATGAACGAGAAAGATTTAAAAAACATTGTAAAGAAAATCCAAAGTGCTCAGGCTGAATTTCAGACGGTCGAAGTCAAGCGAAGCAAAATGCAGGCTACTGAAAGACTTTTCGATACATTGTCGAGCTTTTCAAATCAGGACGACGGCGGGGTTATCGTATTCGGTCTGTATGAGGGCGACAGCTTTGCTGTGACAGGTGTTGACGACGTTCAGGAGCTTCAGAAAAGCGTGATGAACCAGTGTGAGCAAATGGAACCGCCGATCAGGGCAGTTTTTACTGTGACCGAGATAGACGGAAAGAACGTCGTATCTGCTGAGATACCGCCCATAGATATAACGGAGCGTCCTTGCTTCTATAAAGGCAAGGGGAGGTTGAAGGGCTCGTATGTCCGTGTCGGAGAATCCGATCAGCACATGAGCGAATATGAGGTTTACAGCTATGAAGCGTACCGGAAAAAGTATCAGGACGACATACGTCCGGTTGAGCGAGCTGCAATTTCATCACTGGACAGCGAGAAACTGGCAGAGTACCTGAAACTGCTTAAAGCGGACAAGCCTAATCTCAGCCGCCTTGATGACAGTCAGATAATGGAACTTATGAGCATAGTGCGTGACAATAAACCCACCATTGCAGCGGAACTTCTTTTCGGGCTGTATCCGCAGGCTTTTTTCCCGCAGCTTGGTATTATTGCTGTATCTGTTCCGGGAACGGAGATAGGAGATACCGATACCGACGGTTCAAGATTTATAGATAATCAGCGCATAGAAGGCACTATACCCGATATGGTTGAAGATGCGCTGCAATTTGTCCGCAGGAACACGCGAAAGAAAACGATAATAGACCCTGATACCGGAAAGCGCAGGGATAAGACCGATTATCCTGTCAAGTCTGTGCGCGAAGCTTTGCTTAATGCACTGGTTCACCGTGATTACAGCATCCACACCGAGGGAATGCCTGTGCAGCTAAGCATTTTTGCTGACCGTCTTGAGATCACTAATCCGGGAGGACTATACGGCAGGCTTACGCTTGATACTCTCGGAAAGATACAGCCGGACACAAGAAACCCAGTGATCGCGACAGCACTTGAGGTAATGGACATTACCGAAAATCGCTATTCCGGCATACCTACAATGCGCAGAGAACTGAAAGAATATGGACTGCCTGCTCCCGAATTCCGGAATGAACGCGGAGAGTTTACGGTATGCTTCAGGCTTAATGAAGAACCGGCAGTTCAGAACAGCGATATTGACATAATCGGATTCTGTAGGACACCAAGAACCCGCAAGGAGATTGCTGAATATATAGGTCTGAATTCGGTGACTTATGCGATCAAAAAATATGTTCAGCCGCTTATAGACAGCGGGCATATAAAGCTGACAGTTCCCGAAGCCCCGTCAAGCCCGAATCAGAAGTATTTTTCATAGATAAACGAGGTTTGACATTTAAGGAGAGAGAATGACCATAGCCAACAAAGAAGTGGATATTTACCCTGCACATAAAGCAGGCAGTCCCCTTGTAGTATTCAATGCTTTTGAGAACGAGGGTGCAGCTGTCCATACAGAATTAAAGAAGCTGACAACTACAGACTTAACGCTTGCAACTATAAACATAAACGACTGGAACAACGACATGTCCCCATGGGAGATACCTCCGGTGTTCAAGAACGATGAACCGTTCACAGGCGGGGCTGACGCATATTTGGAAACACTGACAGAGGAGATCATACCTGCAATTATCGGGGAGATTGGCAGCGAGCCTGCGTATATTGCACTGGCGGGGTATTCGCTCGCGGGGTTGATCGCAGTGTATGCTATGTACCGCACTAAGCTGTTTTCGAGGATCGCGAGTGCTTCGGGCTCGCTGTGGTATCCCGGATTTATGGATTATGCAAAATCACACAAATTAGCGGCACTTCCCCAAAAACTGTATCTTTCGCTCGGTAACAGGGAGGCGCGGACACGTAATCAGATCATGGCGAAGATTGAGCAGAACACCGGAGACCTCCACGAATATTACAAGTCTCTCGGAATCGACACGATTTTTGAACTCAACGAGGGTAACCACTTCAAAGATGCGGGGCTCAGGATCGCAAAAGCTATAACTTGGATAACCGACTGAAATAATATGAATTGTGGGCGATGTATAATCTCAAAGCATATAATAACGGTAGGATAAGTAACGCTTGAAAAAACATGACCAAACTTTTCATCAACTTTTCGTGTAAAACTTTCCATGCCATAATCAAAAAATATTACAGTCTGTTATATATCTCCCGATTTCTGATATTAAGATCTGCGATAATTTTTTATCGGGCGAATGATTTTTGAAACATTCGTTAAATGCGTTTTTTCGAGGGGACCCCGACGAAAAAATGGAAAGTGTACGTACACTTTCTATGCTTGCAAGTATTAGAATTTTTATCTGGAATACGTACACTTGGTTTTACGCCTTTTTGCATATCTTAACATTTTGGAATTGCAAAATCAAATAGGGTCATCGGGGTACCCGACATTTTTGAGTTTACATTTTGTATAACGTCCCTGACTAAAAAATATTGAACCCGGTGGTCGGAAATGTCTGGGGTATGATCCGTGATATGCGGTAACGGAAATAAGGTTCGTCGTTATGACTGACAGGTTAGGGCAGATGTCGGAATGGGGCTGCTGAATTAGCGTTACTTAGCAAGCACAGAATAATACCGGTATTTTTCAAAAACAGCGATATTTTTCGGCTTGCCTCAAATTATTCCCCGCTGTCGGCGTGCTGATAAATCCGCCTTGCCCTCTCACGTTGCCTCAGATGCTCTGTACGCGATTTTTGAGGGCTCGGTGGTAACTCTATACTGCTCCGATGAAAACTTTCAAAATAGGGCTGTTTTTGAAGCTTTGAGACTTGACATTTGACTGGCCGCGTGCTATCATATGGTAAAGCGTGATTCCCGAATGGGCTAAACGGAATACGGCACCTTGACAACTGAACCTGAACCAATGACTTGTTGAGATTATAATTTTGCTCCGTTGTATCAATACAATGGAGGTTAATATGAATAATCATAAGACAAATAACGATTTTAATATTCCGTACAAACCGATCGCGTATTGCCTGTACCGCGTATCTACGGTCGGGCAGGTCGATAAAGTGAAGAATGATATCCCGATGCAGAAAGAGGAGTGCCGGACTTTTGCCGCAAGACAGGGGTGGATCATCGGAAAGGAGTTCCTTGAAAAGGGAGTATCCGGATTTAAGGTGTCGGCGGAGAAGCGCGATGCTATTCAGGATCTTAAAGCTGCGGCAGTCCGTGGGGAGTTTCAGATATTGCTTGTGTTCATGTTCGACCGTATAGGTCGTATCGACGACGAAACGCCGTTCATCGTTGAATGGTTCGTCAAGCATGGTATTCAAGTATGGAGTACTCAGGAGGGCGAGCAGAAGTTTGAGACTCACGTTGATAAACTTCTGAACTATATCCGCTTCTGGCAGGCCTCCGGCGAAAGTGAAAAAACGTCGATAAGAATTAAGACGCGACTTCATCAGCTTTCCGCTGAAGGAATCTACACGGGCGGTCCCGTACCTTTCGGATATTGCACCGTCAAGAACGGCCGCCTTAACAAGAAGGGCAGGGAAGTCCTCGATCTTGCAGTGGAACCTCGTGAAGCCGAGTGGGTGAAAAAGCTGTATGAAAAAACTGTCGATGACGGTATGGGGTCATACCAATTGGCAGAACTTCTGAATAACAGCGGTATGCGTACCCATACGGGCGCGAAGTTTCAGGCGGGAACAGTTCTACGCATACTTCGTAATAAAATGAACCTCGGATATGCCCGCAACAGCAACATGGAACTGCCATACCTTGAACATTTGCAGATAATCGACGAGATCACTTTTGACCGAGCCCAGTTTATTCTTGACCAAAGGTCGAAGGTTGACAATGAAAAAAGGACTATCGCGAGACAGTCCAAAAGTAAGAATATGTTATCGGGTATCATGTTCTGCGGTCATTGCGGACATAGGCTGACTTCCTTGGTTTATCATGAAAAGTATATCCGCAGGGACGGATCGGTTTACGATCGAAGACAGCTCAAATATCTGTGCTATCATAAGAGCCGCGGACTCTGTAAGTGTGATGGGCAAAGCACGTATGTCGCTGAACGCGTGGATAATGCGATAATCGCATATATGCACAAAATGTTTCAGAACATTAAGAATTCACCTGATGAAGCCGAGCTTAAAAAGAGCATTGAGAGGTCGGCCGCAGAAAGCAAAGCCGCACAGGACTTGTTAAATCTCGAACTGCAAAAAAACTCCGATCAGCTTATTACGCTGCATAATCAGGTAAGTGCAACATTGAACGGCGACGGAGTTTATACTACTGAGCAGCTCAGTACGGCGATAAGAACTGTCGAAGCTCGTATCTATTCTATCAGAGATAAGATAGAAGAATTACAAAGCGAGGTCGATTATAAGCGTGTATCTCTTGACCAGATGAAGCCAATGTTTGAACAGCTTTTGTCGTGGGCGCAGGCTTTCGACAACAGCAGTATCGCACAGAAGAAAATGATAATCTCGCACATGCTCAGCAGCATTAAGCTTTATAAAGATTACAAGATCGTGATCGAGCTTAATGAAGATTATAAATATCTGTGCGAAAATTGGGACAATTTAGCTGCGGAGACCACAATTTACGCTTGAATGCCACAAGCTGCAAACCCGTATTACAAAAGGAATTTTAGCGTTCTGAGTTCGGACGCTATCAAAAAAATAAGGGGCTTTGATGTAAAGCCCTTCGAAACGTTAGTGCGACCAAGGTGTAATGCTGAAAAATGTTACTGCCGGATGAGTGTTAAGAAAAAACTAAACATTCCTGCTTAGCTCAGTCGGTAGAGCGCTTGACTGTTAATCAAGATGTCACTGGTTCAAGTCCAGTAGCAGGAGCCAAAAAAATCCCTCAACCATGCGGTTTGAGGGATTTGACTGTTAGCGAACAAAACTAAATAAAGCGCTGCTGATTTATAAGAATTGCACAATTATATGTTTCGCGTTTTGTAAAAAACGACAATCAACGGAGTAAATGGAACTCAAATGTTAACCACAAAAATGGAATGTGTCTTATAAAATGCTTGCAGAAATTCGCTCAGTCTTTGATTGAGCGTTTTTTTGTTGTCTTTTTGTTTATACTATATTATAATGGTATAGTTACTAAAGGTATTACTATGTTGAATAATATGAAATACAACATCGAGGCTTTTATATGATATTTAGAAAAGGAGTCAAATTATGCCAAAAGAAAACTTGCTTACCCGCGAATTTTATCGAAAGATCAAATCTATGGACAAGGCTTCTATGGAGCAGACATTGAACAATATCTACGAAATGGGCGCGAAGGACGCTCTCAATAATTCCATTATTGACCTTGACATTGGCAAGATCCGCTAGGAGATAGGTATTACCGCCCCGCCAAAATGTCCTCCGAAAGTGAGCGCAATTTGTCAGGCAGACACCGGTTCTGCCGCGAGGAGACACTGTAATTTGTCGGCGGAGCAATATGCTCCCGGGAAAACCAAAGCGATAAACCCCAACTCCGGGAAAGATGAATGTAATAACAGAAAACGGCACCTTCGGATAAATGGATCCCCGGAGATGCCGTTTTTGCACATTGTGTAGAATTGTGATATAATGACAAGTATTCATCATAGAGAAAGGAACGCGGCATCTGTTTTTGAAGTCATGATTGCCGTCATGACACAGATACCGCCCCTAAGCAATGATTATTGTATCACAATGTGTCAAAAAAGTCAAGGGGAATATCATAGAAATTCACAGTAAGAAAAAAGTTATTTGTCCGGTTTGCAAGGGAGATGTGCTGCCGCACGGGAAATGTATCAGAAAACTCGTGACCGGGAACTCGAAAAGGAAACTGTCACTGAGGGTGTGGTACTGTCCGAAATGCAGGCATTCTCACCGGGAGATCCCGGGATGCATCATCCCATACAAAAGATACAGTGCCAAAATATATGCCAAGATTTATGACAGCGAGCTTGAGGAAATCAGCTTCGGCGTTGACGAAAGCACTGTCAGGCGAATCAAAGCGTGGGTTAAGTGGTTTCTGGAGTTTGCTGCTTCGTTCATGGAAGGCCTGAAAATCGAACACCCGGGACTGCCGACAAATTACGATGTCGGCAGCACTTTATCTGCGCTCAAATATTTTGTCAGACTGGTTGCAAACGCAAATGAATGGAAGTTCAGCGTTCCGCCTGTACTGTCAAGCTGAAATATGTTAATATGGTCTCAGTCCAGTAAAAGGAGGTTGTTTTATGGACATGAAAGACCAGAAACTTGCTAAAGAGATCGCTGAACAGAGGCTGATAATGATAGCCCCTCTTCTTGATGATACCTTGGCAAAGGAAGATTTCTACGAGAAACGGCGTCAGATATGCAAGGAATTCGAGATCTCCGACCGAACGATAGGACGCTATCTTAACGCATACCACGAAAGAGGTATTGACGGACTGAAGCCCAAAGGCAGAGTGCCTGAGTGCAACCCGATCATTTCGAAAGAACTGCTTGCGCAGGCAATAGAACTGCGGCGTGAAGTTCCCTCGCGGAGTATTCCGACTATCATTCAGATACTTGAGCTTGAAGGTAAAGCCGAGCCGGGACTGCTCAAACGCACTACTTTGCAGAAAGCGCTTGCTAATGCCGGATATTCAACATCAATGATGAAGATATACCACGACAAGGGGTTCGCTTCGCAGCGTTTTGCCCGCGTTCATCGCAACGATCTCTGGCAGGGCGACATCAAATACGGATTGGTCATCAGGATAGGCGGCAAACCGGTTCAGACATATATGTCAAGCCTGATCGATGACGCGACCCGGTACATCATTCATGCCGAGTTTTATGACAATATGGAGCAGTCGATCGTGGAGGATACGCTTAAAAAGGGCATTCAGAAGTTTGGTGTTCCGCGCCGTCTTTACTTCGACAACGGTACCCAGTACCGCAATCAGTGGATGACCCGTGCCTGCGGGCTTCTCGGGATCCGTTTGCTGTACGCAAAGCCCCGTAATCCGCAGGGCAAGGGTAAGCAGGAGCGGTTCAACCTTACGATCAATTCATTCCTTGATGAGCTGGAGTTGAAGCATCCCGAAAGTATTGAGGAAGTAAACACGCTCTTTGCGGCATGGCTCTCGGAATGCTACCACAGCAAGATACACAGCACGCTCGGCACTACTCCCGAGTACGCGTTCAAGTGTGATTCAATGCCTCTTCGCTATCCCGACGAAGCCGTGTTCGCAAATGCTTTTCTGCACTGTGAAACACGCAAGGTCGATAAATCGGGCTGTATCAGCTTTATGGGCAAGTCTTACGATGTCGGCATCCTGTTTACCGGGCAGAAGATCGATGTCATCTACGAACCCGCCAACATTTCGCGTGTTCGCATAGAGGCAAAGGGACATGAGCCGTTCTATGCCGAGCCGGTAAAGGTCGGTACTCATGTAGCCGCGAAGCCTAAACGCGCTGAAATTGAAAAGATCCCTGCCGATTCATCAAGACTTCTCGACGCGGTCTCAAAGGCTGCCAACGAAAAAGAGCGCAGAGCAATAATTTCCTATGCACAGGCACTGGAGGACGAGATCGATGTATGAGAACTTCTTTTCAATGATACACACGCCGTTTTCGCGCGGAATAGCCACCGATGCGCTTTACCAAACTCATCAGAACGCTGAGGTGCTCAGCCGTCTTATCTATGCCGCCAAACGCCAGCAGTTCGCTCTTCTTTGCGGCGAGCCGGGAACGGGTAAAACAACTACTCTTCGCCGCCTGCGCGATGAGCTTCCGGGGGCCGAATACATAGTCCTGTATATTTCCGATTCCAAGCTTACGCCACGCAGCTTCTACAACTATCTGCTTAATCAGCTCGGATGCAAATCTGAGACCCAGCGCAGCAGCGCAAGGTGTTCTCTTCATCATCAAATTGAGATCATGAGAAGTATGCAGAACTGCAAAGCTGTTGTGATCGTCGATGAAGCCCATCTGCTTCAGAAAGAAATGCTTGAGGAAGCTCGATTCCTGCTTAATTTCAACATGGATTCCGAAAATCCTCTCGCCCTTATCCTTTCGGGTCAGAATGAATTATGGGAAAAGCTCAGGCTTTCAGCATACCGCGCTATCCTCGAAAGAGTTGACATTGAATGCTTCCTGACACCTATGGATCTCTCCGATACCCAGCGGTATGTTGATGCACAGCTCCGGTACTCGGGATGCAAGACCCCGGTGTTTACCGAGGATGCGGTAAAATCTATCTTCAAATTCTCCGGAGGTAATCCGCGCCTCATAAACCGTGCATGCAACCAGTCACTTATCTACGCTGCGCAGTCATTGCAAAACAACATTGACAGCCGTGCCGTTGACATCGTTCTCCAAAATGAAGTCACCGGCGTTTACGCTAAATGACATTCGGGCTTTTGCCCACGACGGAGGATAGGGCAACGCTGGGGAGCGACCCGAGCGCCTCGTGGGATTTTGCCAGGAGCATTTGCTCTCTATATGTGTGAGACTGACGCCTCTTCTACGGGGTGTCAGTTTGCTTTTCCCTGACATTTTGCGTTCACTCGCCTTGACAAATTACGTTCACTTTTGGAGGACATTTTAGGCGGGCGGGGACAATAGGTGCTATCAACGGAATCGGGGAGAAGCGGCTGGAGCTGATAATGGAGATCATTCAGAGGAGTATTGTGGATGCCGATAAAAAGGAGTAAAGGATTATTTTTGTAACATAGCTTTCAATGTCAATTTTTGAAAATTCCTGTCATAATATGGCAACGAAAAATCGCATAAAATAAGCGCTTTTAATTGACACCAAACTTGCTTTTTGATATACTTTTCTCATAGAAACATTAGATTGGTGGTGTACAGTATGGGAAAATGCTCATATATCGGAAATGATACCGTAATGATTGCATTAGACAAAGCGTTACGAGATTCAGCAAGTCCTATCGCAAGCAACAGTAATACCGTAAGCCCGGATACATTAAAAGGAATACATAAAGAGCATTATGATTATATGAGTAAGCTATGCTCGGACAATATCAGACTTGAGAAGTTTGGAAAGATGATATTTGTTGAAGCAATGTTCACTGATACGCTTTCGTTATCTACGTTTGATTTGCAGCGTATATCCGAGATCATCAAGACCGGCTCTGACAGCTTCAGTATCACCAATTGCGGAAATGATGACAGGAGTTTCTCTTTATTTTACAGCTTTACTGTTCCGGAAGGGGTGGCAGCATATGACTAAAGAGGTATTATCAATGAAAACCCCGGCTTTTACCGAAGAATGTGCAAGAGTACCGGAGCCTATGTGTACCTATGTTGTGATCCCGGAAACCATGACAAAAGTGCTCGAGATCGTAAGAATAGCCTCGGATAAGCAGTCAGCCTCTTTTGACGGGTTCTCTCTGATACCAAGTGATACCGATGGCAAACTGACTTTCCGGTCTGATCAATTTGATATGCTTGCGCTCGCTGAATATTTTGATATTATCACCGGAGTCAAGGTTACGCCTATCGACAATCATTTTTTGATAGAGCTGCGAATTGATACCCTGTATGAGGTGCTGAAATAACTATTGTAAATGATTCAAGGCGGAAGCTGATAACAAAAAGCCAAAAAGTCCTTTACAAATCTGATTTTATGTGTTATGATGATAGTAATAACTAAATAAGGCATAGCCTTTGCAGTTATAACACAACATATTGGATTTGGAGGATAATCTTATGGCACGAAAAGCAAAAGATGTAAAAGCACCGGAGATCAAGGAACCTGTAAAGGTTGTTCCTGTCGAGGAAGCAAAAGTACCTGCAAAGACAGAGCCAAAGAAAGCAGGAAGAAAGCCTGCCGCAAAGAAAGCAGCGCTTTCTGTAAAGGAAGAAAAGCATGATATTGTTCGGCTGCCGGATGCGTTACCCGAAGGAACAAAACTTGTTTTTGATGAGAACGGGAAAACAAAGATCGTTGATGTTGAAGAACAGTCGGATAAGAAAGTAACCAAAAAATCCGCCACAAAGAAGTCTGCTGAAAAGTCGGCTCCCGCGGAAAAAGAAACGAAGAGGGCGGTTGCACCTGCGAAGAAGTCTGCGGAAAAGCCGAAAAAAGCCCCTGTGGCAAAGAAAGCAGCTTCCGCCAAAGCCGCAAAGGTTGTAACAACATCTGTTTTACAGGTTTCCGGAAATGAATTTGATTTTGATAAGGTTGTAAAGGCAGTCGAAGGCTTAAAGAAAAAGAACGCAGGAAAGACTTTGGAAATATATATCAAGCCCGAAGACAGAGCTATTTACTATGTGGTAAACGGTAAGGGCGGCAAGAAGATAGATTTATAAAAGCGAACCGCAGTATCGGTCTGATGTACTGATACTGCGGAGTTTTTTATTATTAGGTTAGCCGCGTATAACTCGGCTGGCTTTTAGCTGTTTATTATGCTGAGTATAAATTGTGGCTGCTTTTATGTAACATCTTCGGAGATCAGCTTTCCGGTTTTTACATATTTAATGCCTTCACTATCGCAGAATACTTCTTCGCCGATGTGGTATTCTCCGTGATAGAAATCGGAAATATTCATGCCCAGAGCTTCAATGATCCTGCAAGCTATCTGAAAAGAGCAAGTCATTATATTTCTGGTATCGGTCTCGAATTTCTGATATTGAGGTAAAGCGACTTTAGCTTTTTCTGCGACCTGCGCTTGGGTAAGTCCTAAAGTTACCCTCTTTTCACGGAGAATCGAGCCTTTCTTATCGGTAACATGGCAAATCTGATAACCGGAAAGATCCTCAAAATCCATTGTGCTGAGTCTGTCTGTGCTTTTGTTTGATGCTGTCATAATAAACCTCCTGCATTGTTTGCGCTCAATTGAGTATATTCCTATTATATACTCAAATGTGTATATTGTCAAGAGTTTATTATAGATTTCTCAATTAAATTATTCGGCACACGGTCAAGGTATTCCGCTTGTTTGGCTTTATTGAGGTTCTCAAAGTTCTCGATTATCATATCTCCGCACATTGAGAAACGCTGCGGCATGAGCGGATTTGCATATTTGTAGTCTATGTCTGCATAGTCGCCGTCTATGTTCACGGTGATCCCGACAAGCTCGTTATGGGGCTGGTTCCTCTGTCCTCTGACGATATACTCCTGTAATTCATCATCCGCGATTATCCCGCCGTTGACGGTTACTTTTACTTTCTGCATACCGTCACCTATCAAAAATCATGTGTCCGCGCGTCGGAGAGGTAGTTCTGCATATCTATGTATGCGTCCTTCAATTCCTCTAATGTCATTTCATCGGGGTTCTTACCGTAGAGATAATATTTGCCGCTTTCCCGTGCCTTGCGAAATTCCTCGATGTAATATTCGCGGTCATCTGTCATAGCTTTTCCCTCCGTATTATCATAAATATCAGCAATTTTATTCTACCATAATACGAGCCGAAAGTCAATGTTTTGTGTAATGCCTTGAATTTGTGGCATAGATGTGGTATAATGGGTATCAGGTTACAGAAAGCGAGGACTCCGGCATGGCAAACGCCGATACGAAATCAAGGATAATCAATATATACCGACTGCTGCTTTCGGAAACGGATGCGGAGCATTATCTGACCGTCAATCAGATAATCGAGCGGCTGGAGGAAAAGGGTATATCCGCGTATCGTAAGACTGTTATAGCGGATATAGAGCAGCTTATCGAAAGCGGCATTGATATAAAGTGCATAAAGAGTACGCAAAATCGGTATTACATAAACTCTGGTCTGTTCTCTATTGCAGAGCTGAAACTTCTTGTTGACGCTGTGGAAGCGGCGCAGTTCATCACAGAGAAAAAGAGTGAAGCCCTTATAAAGAAGCTGAGCAGTCTCACAAGCACATATAACAGCGAGAAGCTGTGCAGGACTATTGTGCTTGCACAAAGGGCAAAGTCCGATAATGAGGAGATATTCGAGAACATTGACCGCTGCCATGAAGCTATAAACCGAAAGAAACAGATAAAGTTTCTGTATTTTGATTACAATGAGGATAAAAACAGAGTGCTGCGAAATTACGGAGAGGAATATTCTTTGTCGCCTTATTGCATGACTTGGGAGGACGCAAAGTATTATGTCATAGGATATTCGGTGAAGCACAAAAAAATCATAACATTCAGGGTTGACAGAATGAACGATGTAAGGATCACAGACGATATGTGTATGCCTGCGTCGGACGGCTTCAATGCTGCGGACTATGTGAATAAAGTGTTCAGAATGTTCGATGATAAAATGGTTACTGTAACGCTCAAATGCCGCAATGAACTTATGAAAGCTGTTATAGACCGCTTCGGGCTTGATGTTCAGACAGACCCGAAGCGCAACGGGTACTTCTACGCAAAGGTAGATGTTAGCGCAAGCAGGACGTTTTATAGCTGGGTATTTCAGTTTGACGGCGGTATAGATATTGTTAAGCCGCCGCGGATAAGAAAAGAATATATGGAAATGGGAAAAAGAATTTTTGGAATTGATGAAGAAAAATAGCAGATAGCGAACTGCATAATTTTTAATGTAGTTTTTTGACATATACATCAAAAAAGCAGTTTGTCAAGTGTTTAGGTGGTGCGTAGAATGACCACCTGAGCACTTTTTTATTTTTCAAAAGTATTGACTGTGAATATGGGGTATTGTATAATATTATTAAAGAGATAACAGACCTTGAAAAAGGAAAGCTGGAAGGAGGTTGTCATATTATGAATACTGATTATTTCAGCGATAATAGCCCCAATATGAAATATTGGTATTCAGACGGGAACAATGTCCCTGAGATAGTTTCCTTTACGCAGTTATTGAAGTGGAACTATACCGATGATTATGCGGCATTTATCCGCTGTGCCTACAATGCCGGGTATCTCCCGATCAACTATGATATGTTCTATGGTGCGAAACATCTTCCGGAGATAACGGAAGTCTGCATATTAGAGGGTTATTATGACAGGACGGGTTACCTTTCTTTCTCTATGAAAGTGGTATGCGGCATATTGTTTACTGACAGAACTTCGGGAGATCAATGCGTTCAGAAAGTCTGCGTTGAGGGTTTTCATGAATTTGATGATTACACTGCAAGATACAAGAGAAGGAATAGCAGCAATTATTTCATGGGGTTCTCGGAATATAGAGACATAGTGAGAACACGCTCCCGTAATCGGCTCGACGAGTATCTTGTTCCTGTAATGAGTAAGCGCGACTTTGATAAATACGCATATAACTTTCTTGAAAAGTACTATTCGGAAGCTCTTGAAGATGATATGAAGATAGAGCCTGAAAAGCTCGTTGAGAGAATGGGCTTCAATCTTAGATTTGAAGTGTTGTCTGATGACGGAAGCGTTTCCGGCACGACAGTTTTCAGAGATAAGTGGGTATCTACATATCGCGGCAAGAAGGTCGTAAAAAAGCATATCCCGCATAATACTGTAATATTTTCAAAGAATTTCGATGATGAAAAGCGGTCAATAATTCTTCATGAGTGCGTACACATTCTCAGTCATAACCTGTTTTATGAGCTTCAATACTATTACCGCGAGCTTGTTAATCGGTATTCCGGGGAAAGGAATGTAAACTTCATAAAGAACCCGGATTGCGAAGGTCTGAAATGGGCGGAAACACAAGCTAATGCAATACCGCCGCATATAGCTATGTACTATGAGCGCGTGGCGGAGCTTATTGAGAACTTCCGGGATAAGCAGGACAGGAATGTGTATGAGACCGATCATGCCGGAATACGCTTCCTTATTGATAAAATAAGACTGACCTATGGAGTAAGCAGGAGCAGCGCCAAGAAGCGTGTTGTAGAATTGGGGTATAAGCAGGCGCGGGGCGTATATGAATGGGGATATATGGAATATGCCGAGGACTTTGATGTTCCGGAAGACTTTCCCGATGATTACACATATACGCTGTCGCTCTATGATATGTCAAAGATACTCGGAAAGAGCTTACAGTTCGACAAGTTGGTATTTTCGGGTGCGTTTATTTATGCCGACGGACACTTGGTATTAAATCTTCCAAAGTATGTTGTTAAACGCGGCGACAATTATTATCTGACAGAGTACGCGAAAGCGAATATGGCTGAGTGCTGTATCCCGTTCAAGCGCATATATTCTGACCGCAGCTACAGTTATACAGTCGGCGAGCTCAATAAAGATGAAACCGGTTATTTCTGTCAGTATGAGCTTGAAGCCGAAACGAAGAAGAATCTGGATAAGACGCGCGAGATGTGGTTGTTGGGAAAACATTATCTTGATAATGACGGAAGAAATATGTCCGCCGGTGAAACTGTCCGGTACCACATGAAAAGGCTCAATATCACAGAAGAGAGGCTTTCGGAAGTAACCGGACTTACCGTGAGAACAATTACAGCGCTTCGTACCAAAGAAAACTATTGCCCGAAAATAGAGACTGTTCTTGCCTTTATGGTAGGTGTCGGACTTGAAGAAGTGTTCCGGAACGATCTGATCGAAAAATTTAACCTTTCACATCAGACCAAAAGCGAAACATTCATGCTTTATCAGATAATGACCGCTACAAAGCCAAATATAAGCGTTCATGAGATCAATCAATACCTTGCTTCCATAGGTAAGAAAACATGGACAAGATCAGATATTAACGGTGAGTTGTCGCAGGTAGGGTAAACAACAGGTATCAATAATTCATGTATAGCAGTCGGAAACGGCTGCTATTTTTTTTTGTAAAATTTTTACGGAAAGTGGAAGCCGGAATTCCGGTTACAAATGAAAAAATCGGTATAATTTACTTAAAAAGTAGCAAAAATCAGACTAAAAAAATCCGAGATGTTGTTGTTTTGTACAATAGAGCAAGGCGCATTTTTGTTTATATGCTCAATATGCACAAAATGGAGGTGGAAGTCGCACTTCGTGGTAAGACGGCAAGATATATGCTATACTGTGCTTGTAGTTAAGGACCGGAAAGCCGCTATATGAGCGGGTTTGACCTTAACTATCGGTTGTCCGCAGCCGGCGCAGGCGATTTCAAGTGCGGACGATCATAATTGAATATGTAAACATCAGATTACTTGAAAGACCTGATGCTTTAGTTCGGACGGAGAATTCTCTCCGGTCTTTCTTTGGCATTACTTGTGTCTGATGATCAGAGACCTCCGTTTCGATAGGAAAGAAGCGGAGGTCTTTCATGTTTTTACGGAGCAGATCGCCTCCTTTGAAAATCTGGATTGTTCGTTATCAACACATTTAGATTTTCAGGAGGATACCAAAATGAAAGAACACAGACAGAAATCTATTAACAGCATACCTTTTCAGATGATCGGTAAGGATCAGTACCTTGTTAAAGTATCAGATGTTTATCCTGATAACTGCACTGAAACAGAGGAAATGGTCATAAATAAGGAAACACTTGATGCTTTACTCAGGTTTAAAGATGAGGAGTTAAGGGCTCAGGACAAGGATAAGGAACATAGAGCACATAAAGTATATGTTTATGATGATAACTTCATATCGGAATTAGGGTACTATGTGAAAAGTGCCACGGGTGATGTTGAAGCCGAGCTTTTTATAGAGCAGGTTTTGTCTGGATATGACAGCGTAGAGGTCAAATGTGCTAAATACAGATTCCTTCATGATCTGTCAATGAGGGAGATCGCGGATATATTGGATATACCGCTTGTGTCTGTTCATAGAATAATTGAAACAGTAAAGCCTGCGTTGTGCAAGGCGCTTAAGGAAGCGAGCTAGGCAAAAATAATTTTGTGCATCGTGACGAAAAGCGCGAAAAAGTGGAACAAAAACGGCTTTTAAACCGCTAGAGATATGAAAGGACAAATTCTCGGACCGGTTATCCGGAAATTGATCCTCTCAAAAAATCCCGGACGAGGGGAGGTGAAAAAATATGCACGGTGATGATGTGGCAAGCGCGGGTGTTGAGGTAACAACACAAGTCGTATCGAAGGCGACGGAGATCATCATGGATCTTCTGAGACTGGCGATAGAACGAGAGCGCGAGGAAGCACGGCTGAAAAAGTCCGATAATCAGCAGGTATTGTCCGGAGGCGAGGTGACGTACCGAAAGCTGCAGGAGGGCGGAGAGGTAACTTCCATACCTTCTTTTGATAAGAAGGATTTCGGGGAGCTTATCAAGCGGGCGAAAAAGATGAACATTCCTGTGGCGGCGATACAGGAGAGCAAGAAGGAAAACACTATCTCACTTTTCTTTAATGTAAAGGATAGTGAAGCCATGAATGCGATCGTTCAGGATATTTACCGCGAGAAAATGAAGCAGCCGGAGCAGGCTGAGCGCATGGTCACTATTGAAAAGCAACAGGTCGAGGGATTTCAGTTGTACTGTTCGGAGCATGATATTCCGGTATGCTTTATGGAATCCAAAGACGGCGTTAAGTGTATATTCGGCGCTGAATACGAAAAGCTGATAGATGCTGCGATGCAGAAATACAACGACATGAGCGCGGAGCTTAACAATACTGATATTTCTCTTTTCAAGGATGAAAAGGGTAAGCTGAAGATCAAGATCGACGACGGAACAGAGAATAAACAGCTTACGATGAATTTCAGTCCGAAGCTCAGGCTCGAAAGAGTATTGCAGGAGCGGCTGGGTTACAGCCGGTTAAAAGCGGTGGAAGCTGCTAACAGACTTGCTTCAACGATGACCGATGAACAGCTTGGGTACTATCTGAGCGAATCGCGGCAGTTGGAGCAGATGGCGCACTATGAAAAGAATATCAAGTCCGCCGACGACAATGTTCTGCTTGAAAAATTTTCGTTCGCAAAGATGCAGTTTCAGGAAGATGATCCTATGCGTCTGACCGTCACCGATGAAAGAGGACATTTCGTAGTAATATCCGAAAAGAACCGCGACAGGGCTGCTATCGAGCAGGACATCAGACAACATCTGAAAGTCACGGATACCGAGACCGTTACGGCAATTATGGATAAAGCCGAAAGACTTGGCTTCGTGGAGAAGCCGAAGCAGGTACAGTTCAAGGAATATCAGATAGAGCGCGATACTCAGTCATCGTTTACGGTGCGTGGCGGCAGTACGGTCGTAAGGCTTGACCTTAATGACAGAGATACCGCAAGGAAGCGGCTACGTGACACTTTCGGTATGAGCGAAGCAAAGGCTGACAGAATCATCGGCAAGGCACAGAAGCAGAGCGTTGCCAATAATCTGCTGACAAGAGCGAAAGCTAAGGCTCGGCAGACCGCAGATACTCTGAAAAACAAAAAGAGGGAGAGGGGGTCGCGCAAATAAGCAGGATCGCAAAAAAGCCTGACATCATCACGATAGGCATATATGCGGTACTTGCATTATTCGCGATCTACCTTGCGGCATCGCTTGGAACTTGTGTCGATATGTCGCTGGACGAGGACGGAAAGCTGGACTTCGACAACTTTGCGAACAGCCTTGAAGCTACTGTTGCAGACACCGATCTGGTGTTTGAATACATACAGCTTGGCGGTTATGCGGTAATGTTCCCGATATTCACGGCTTTCGGTCTCGGACTGTATGTGCTGATGAAGGTCACGAGCAAAAAGAAGTTTCACAGAAAGGGTGAGGAACATGGCTCGGCTAAATGGGCTGGCAGTAAGGAAATAAAATCGTTACTGGACAAGCCTACGAAGCCGAAAAAGGAAAAATCAAAAAAGAACACGGTTAAGGATAAGCCGGAGAATGCGGATACTGCGGCAAAGCCCTTAACGAAAGAGGAAAAGCAGGCTGAAAGAGAGCGGTTGAAGGCGCTTCGTGAAGCAGAAAGGAAGAAGAAACAGGATGCCGCGGCTGCTCTCCGAGATCAAAAGCGTAGGGAAGCACAGGAAAAGCAGGACGCTGAAAAAGCACGGAGGACTGCCGAAAAGGAAGCCGGTATCACTCCGCTTAAAAAGGTTTGGAGCAAAACAAAGGCGATTACTTGTGAGCTCTGGAGAATGTTTTTATCGTTATTCTTCGAGGAATACAAGAAGAAAAAACCTTTCGTCAAGGATAACAACATCATTCTAACGAACGATGTCAAGATGTCGCTGAATACCCGACAGACGAGAAAAAATCTCAACGTCATGGTCATTGGCGGCTCCGGTTCCGGTAAGTCCCGGTTTTATGTAAAGCCGAATTTGATGCAGGCGAACACAAGCTATGTGTGTACAGACCCGAAGGGAGAACTGCTGCGCTCGACAGGAAAAATGCTTGAAAAGTACGGATACAAGATAAAAGTGTTTAACCTGATAGATATGCTGCACTCGAATAACTACAATCCGTTCAACTATATCTACGACACCGAGGGCAATTACAGCACTACGGCGGTCATAAAAATGGTAAACGTGTTGATGAAAAATACTCAGAAAGATGGCGGCGGCTCCGGCGATCAGTTCTGGGACGATAGCACGAAAGCGCTGTTAGCGGCACTTTGCTTCTACCTTGTGGAATGTGAAAATAAAGAAAAGCAGAACTTTTCGGAGGTCATGAAGCTCCTGAAAAAAGCGGAGGTCAAGGAAGGCAGCGATGATTTCCAATCCGATCTCGACCTGATATTCGACGCGCTTGAAAATCCGGATAAATACAAGTCCGACGAGGCAGGCAAGAACGAACAGTTCAAGGAACTCAACCTTATCGACCTTGCGAAAGCGGCAAAACCGGCAAGTAAATATATGTGCTTGAAATACTATAAGGATTTCAAAAAAGCCGCGGGCGACACGGCGAAAAGCATATTGATTTCAACTGCCGTAAGGCTTCAGGCGTTCAATATCCCGGAGGTCATGGACTTAACGTGCTGCGATAACATTCACCTTGAAATGATAGGTGACGAGCCGACCGCGATGTTTATTATCATTCCGTCCTCGGACGACACGTTCAACTTCTTGGCGGCGATGATGTACACACAGCTTTTCGATGTACTGTATGACAGAGCGAATTTCAAGCACGGCGGCAGATTACCGATTCATGTGCGGTGTCTGCTTGATGAGTTTGCGAATCTCGGACAGATACCGAGATTTGAGGAATTGCTTGCAACAATGCGTTCTATGGAAATATCCGCAAATGTAATTATTCAGAACCTTTCGCAGCTGAAAAAGATGTACAAGGACAGTTGGGAAAATGTTCTCGGAAACTGTGACAGCCTCCTGTTTTTGGGAGGACAGGAGCCCACCACATTAGAGCACGTTTCCAAAATGCTGGGAAAGGAAACCATTGACACACGTTCCCGTAACCGGACAAGGGGCAGACAGGGTTCAACCTCGGAGAATGACGGAATCTTGGGACGCGAGTTGATGACGGTGGACGAGCTTAAAGTCATGAAAGATAATGAGTGCATTTTGTTCGTCCGTGGTATCTATCCTTTCTTCTGCGATAAATTCAAGATTGAGAAACATCCGAATTATGTGCTTTTAGAGGACTCAGCAAAAGAAAATGCCTATCTGTTAAGCGACATACATACGGTAACCGCTCAATCTGATTTGCAGGACGATATGGATAACGGTGATCTGATGACCGAGCCTGCGGAGGAGGACGGCATAGACAAAAAAGATAGCAAGAAAAACAAAGACGAAGATGTTGAGGTCGAGAGTGTCGAAAACAGCGATAAGCTAGCGCTTAATACTAATCACGATCACAGCGAGGGACAGATTGGAACGAAGATGCCGAAAAAAGGTCCCGATCCCGCTGATATAGAAGATGATGATAAGGTTATGACGACGCAGCAGACAAATCTCAAACCGCCTTACATCGAATGTACAGAAGAAAGCTATCTTGATGAGTTCGGTTTATAACAATGAAATTATGGAGGAATTAAATTATGAGACTTACAAACACAATTAAGGATTTCGGTACAAACATCAAGGAGAAGGTCTGCGGTATGGCGAGGACCAAGCTCGCGGAGATCAAGGAGGACTTTGCCCCCGCAGACAAGCTCACGGAGCAGCAGCGCGACGCGCGTCGTATGCGCGCGATCCGCAAGATAACTACCGGTGTTATGGCTGCTTCCATGGCAATGTCCGTTATGGGCGTTACCTGCTTTGCGGAAGGAACCAGCGGCGAAGGTGTTGATACATTTAACACGGTCGTTGAGTTCATCGTCGATTGGGTGGCGAGAATCGGTCTCGTTGTCGGCTTCATCGGTGCTGTGCAGTTCGCTATCGGCTTCAAGGATGACTCCGCCGACGGTAAAACAAGAGGTCTTATGTGCCTCGCATCCGGCTTTATCGTATTTGCGGTAGCCAAGGCTTACGATATGTTCAAGAGCTGATACACTATGTTTCCGTGGGCGAGCCCGCTACGGCTTGCCCGGAACGGAAACGGCGGAAGGAGCTGATGAAAATTGATTGAATGGGCAACGGTGGAGCAATGGGTCCGCGACTGGCTCGATATGATTAATTTCACATTCTATAACGCGGTCAAAGCTCTTACCATAAATCCCTTCGACAGCAGTATCAGAGTCATAGATACCGCGATGTCTGCTATTGAGGGTGTGGCGTTAGTTCTTGTCACGATGTTCTTTTTCATAGAGCTATGCAATGAAGCGATGCTCTTAAAAATTCAAAGCTATGAACAGGTGTTCAAGCTCGTTTTCAAGTTCGTTATGGCTAAAGTCATAGTCGAGAACGCGCGTGGTATCATGGGCATCATATTCAACGGATTTAATTCTCTTGCTGCCGGGCTGACGCAGGATAACTACGGATTCCTGTCAAAGTTTTCAACGGATGCGATAATACAGCAGCCTGCGGACGCGGGATTTCTGAATCTGAATTACCTGTTCAAGTACCTTGAAACGATGCCGACATACTTTATTCTCATGGGTGCGTGCTGGGTGATAAATCTGATACTTATCGGACGATTGTTTGAAATAATCGTATATACCGTCATATCTCCGATACCGCTTGCGACATTTGCGGCGGAAGGCTGGCATGACAGCGCAAAAGCGTTTATCAAGAGCTATGCGGCGGTCTGCATACAGGGACTTGTGGTAGTAGTAATGTTCTACGCATTTTCACAGGTAGCCGATCTGCTCGGCGGTACAGACAGTATGGGAATTACGATAACGGCATTGGCGCTGGCGCTCGGTGTGGCAAAGAGCGGACAATGGGCAAGACAAGCGGTAGGCGCATAGCGAGAGGGGTGTGCCTATGAAAATACAGTATGAAGATCTGTACCCTCTCACATTTATAATAAGCGGGCTTTTGGGGCTCGGATACACGATATACAAAATAATCGAATGGACAAGCGGATGAAAGGAGGAATGAATTTGGGTGTGGTAAACATTAGTGATACTGAAAAGAAGTACAGTATCATATATGCCGATCCGCCTTGGTCTTTCAAGGTCTGGTCGGATAAGGGCAAGGAGAAAAAGAGTGCCGAACAGCATTATGTGTGCATGAGCAGGAACGACATACAGAAGCTCCCCGTGCCGAGAATATGTGCTGATGACTGTGTTCTTTTCCTGTGGGTAACATTCCCGTGTCTTGAAGAAGGTCTGGAACTTATCAAGAAATGGGGTTTTGAGTACAAGACCTGCGCGTTTTCTTGGGCGAAACGCAATAAGAAAAGCGACAGTTATTTCTTCGGCTGCGGGTATTGGACAAGAGCAAACACAGAGATATGTCTGCTTGCGACAAAAGGCTCTCCGAGAAGAGTATCACGCTCGGTAAGGCAGATCTGCGATGCAAGAGTAATGGAGCATAGCAGAAAGCCGGCGGAGATACGAGATCGTATCGTAGAATTGTGCGGAGATAAACCGCGCATAGAACTTTTTGCAAGACAGGCGGCTGAGGGTTGGGACCGGTGGGGGCTGGAAGCTCCTGCTGAAGATGTAGCATAGGAGGTAACAATATGAGAAAGATAATAACAATTTCGATCGCGGCGGCTGGAGTTGCTGCAATAGTAACCGGCGCAGTTTTCACAATACGCGCTATAACTCGCAGAAAGGGCGGCTATGAGCAGCTCACGGTTGATGATTACGTCAATGATAAAACGCTTTCACAGCAGGCCGGAGAACAGAATACATAATCACAAAACGGCTACAAATACAAAACGGAGGAAATTAAGATGAATTTACACAATGACCTTATGAGAGCGAAGATAGAGCATGACTGCTCTCAGTGCATATACAAGTGCAACAGGCATTCTGCCTGTGACGAGTTCGTCCCGGATGATATGTCTGACTTCATGGAATATGTGGTCGATACTCTTATCGAAACGGTGTTACCGAGCAAGGATAGAAAGCTCAAACGCCGTCCGGTAAAAAGCAAGATTCCGTATGATGATAAGATCCCGCCGCTTGATTACTACTATGTTTCGCTTGTGAATGACACGCTTTCGGAGATACGTAGAGGTCATATAGCGTACATATTCAGTTTAGAACAGCTCCGTGATGTAATGAGATTTGAGCCGAGGGTGCTTGTGGAGTACGTACCTGAAGCGGAATCTTACCGGGTATCGCTCAAATGAAAAGAGCAGGGGGTGACTCCAATGGTTATGGGCTGCATAGTTCTCGGTATGCTGACTGCCGGAATTTTAAGCAGTTTCAGTATATCGAGGACGGTCACGAAATACGAAAAGCTCCACGATGGAGAGTATTGGGGGAATGATTAAATATGATTGAGATACGCATACCGAAGGAGATAAAGAACTACCGCGAAAAGCTGTTCTTCGGACTTACGCTGCGACAGTGTATATGTGCGGGTGTGGCACTCCTGATATGTGTTCCGCTGTATATATTCGGCAGGAACTTCATACCGCAGGAATTAGTATCATGGCTTGTGATACTGATAGCCGCTCCGCTGATGCTTGCAGGCTTTTTCAAGTACAACGATATGTTCTTTGAACAGTTCGCGGTTGAGTTCTTCTACTTCTATTTCTTCCCGCAGAAAAGAGTTTACTCTTACGAGCCTGTCTTCTCCGATCTCCGTGCGAAATATTTAGAGGAGGAACTGGAGTCGGAGCTGGGCTCAAAGGGAGAAAAGTCGGTCGTTAAAAAGCTTTCAAAGAAGCTTTGGAGGTCACGATAAAGCGTGATCCCGGAAAGGAATGTTGCAATGGAGAATAACATGATCCCGGTTGTAACAAGCTCGGTTTCCGAACCTGCCGAAACGGATACACATTCGGCGGGATTATTCGCAGGTGCTTTCAGAATAACCACAGCGGATACGGATACGGAAACGAGCGAAGAAACAACCACTATTAACACTACGGAGGTACATAATGAGGTCTCGGAAGAACAGCGAGATGAAGAAAGTTCTCCTTCAGAGAAAGAAGAAATCACTACCACAGGAACAGAAGCCGTCGCTGATGAAACCCTGCGGACCGAAACAGAGATTTCATCCGGTACGACGGATAACGCCGTAACGGAAGTGACCGCTGAAACGACAGTACCCGCTATTGTTACGGAAGTATCCGAAACGGAAGCGGTCACGGAAGTCCCGGAAGAAACGGTAGTTTCCGAAGGTAACGATGCTGTGGGCGAAGCCGCATTTCTGTTGGTCGGTGCTGTGGGCGCGGCTGCGGCGGCTGGGGCGTTCCTGCACAAAAAGAAAAGAAAGTCCGGCGATGCGGACGATCAGAGCTTATCTGCGAAAGAGCGCGACGCCGCAAGAATCAATAAAGGCAAGAAGAAAAATCCCAAGAAGAAGGCAATAAAGAAAAAGCGCGTAGTACCGAAAACGACGCAGAAAACTCTGCCGTATGTGCATGTTTGCGATGATTACATTTTCCTTGTGGACGAGCATAAGTACAGTAAGACCTACAAGTTTGAAGATGTGAACTATGCTATCGCAAAGCAGGAGGAACAGGAGAGTATTTTCCTCGGTTACTGTTCGGTGCTTAACAGCTTCGATACGCACGCCGATATTCAGATCACGGTACATAATAACCGCGTAAACAAGGCTGACTTCGATGATATGGTGCTGCTCAAACATAAGGGTGACAGCTTTGACCACTACATTGATGTTTACAACAAAATGCTGGTCGAGAAGATGGAACAGGGACAGAACGGTATCATCAGGAACAAGTATCTGACGGTCTCGGTACAAGCGGCTGACCTTGAAAGCGCAAAAGCAAAGTTCAATACTATCGACATTGACCTGTATAACGCTTTCAAGAAGATAGGTTCGGTAGTAACGCCTCTGACTTCCAATGAGCGTATAGTTATGCTCAAGGATATATTCAGAAACGTTGATGAAAAGATACCAACGTTCGATCAGAATGACTATATCCGCGGCTCCGAGCGTGCTTACTGCTGCCCCGATTACTTTGAGTTCAAGAAGGACTATTTCATGTGGGGCGACAAGTACGCGAGAACAATGTTCATAAAGGACTTGCCCGCAAGCCTGAAAGATACTCTGCTGACAGACATTACGAATACGAACCTTGACGTTATGGTTTCCGTGAATATCGCTCCGGTTGATCCTTACAAGGCTTTAAAGATAGTTAATCATCAGCTTACGTCTATGAGGGCTAATAAGCTGCAAGCGGAGAAAAAGGCGATACAGTCCGGTTATACCTCCGACGTTATCAACGAAGACCTGAAACATTCGCTGGTAGAAGCCGAGGAGCTGCTTGATGATCTGCGGTCAAAGAATCAGAAGATGTTTCTGAATAACATCATAATCATGGTCACGGGCAAGGATTTCGACGAGCTTGAAAACAATACGGAAGCTATTGAGGGCGTTATCCGTAAGCATATATGCTCGGTATCGACACTGAAATTTCAGCAGGAAGCCGGTATGCAGTCGGTTCTTCCGCTCGGAAACTGTACGCTCAAGCTCCGCAGAACGATGACAACGGAAAGTACAGCGGTATTCCTGCCGTTCTCGGCAAAGGAAATATCGCAGGAAAATGGTATGTACTACGGACTGAACGCGCTGTCGAACAACATGATAATATTCAGCAGATTATCGCTGAAAAATCCGAACGGCTTTATCCTCGGCTCACCGGGTTCCGGTAAGTCTTTCGCAGCAAAGAGGGAAATGCTCAATGTGTTCCTTGCGACCGGCGATGACATAATCATTATTGACCCGGAACGTGAATACACAAACCTTGTCGCGGCAATGAACGGCTCGACGATCTATGTTGGACCGAGCAGCAAGAACTACATCAATCCGTTGGATATGTCAAAGGATTACTCCGATGATGAAAGCCCGTTGGTCATGAAGTCTGACTTTATTCTGTCTTTCTGTGAGTGCCTAGTCGGTAAGCAGGGATTGTCCGCGAAGGAGCGCGGTATCATAGACCGCTGCCTGACAATGACTTATGGCTCATATTTGCAGAACTTTGACCCGAACAAGCTGCCGACGCTTATGGACTTTTATGAGAACCTTAAAAAGCAGCCGGAAAAGGAAGCGCAGGGACTGGCGTTGTCATTTGAGCTGTACATCAAAGGTAATCTGAACGTGTTTGCACATAAGACGAACATCAACCTTACGAACAGAGTAGTTTCGTTTGACATTAAGGATCTCGGCAAACAGTTAAAAACTATCGGAATGCTGATAGTGCTCGATTACGTCTGGAACAAGATCACCGAGAACCGCGCAAAGGGCAAGCGCACTTGGATATACATGGACGAAATCTATCTCTTGTTCGCTAATGAGTATTCTGGCAACTTCCTGTTTGAACTGTATAAAAGAGCGAGAAAGTGGGGCGGTGTTCCGACCGGAATCACACAGAACGTTGAGGATATGCTTAAATCCGAGACTGCGCGTTCAATGCTTTCAAACACGGACTTCGTGATGATGCTCAATCAGGCAACTTCCGATAGGATACAGCTTGCGAAACTGCTGAATATCTCGGATAATCTTCTGAACTACGTCACGAACAGCGAGAGCGGTCAGGGACTTATCTGCTGTGGTGGGTCAATTATTCCGTTCAAGGACAAGTTCCCGCATAATGAATTGTACGCGCTTATGACCTCCGATTTACGGGAGATATCTGAAATGCAGGCAAATGCAGAAGGGGTGAAAAAGGTGATGTAATAAATGGGTATAAAAACGAAGGTAGAGCGTAATGAGCGTGCCATCAAGTCGCAAAACCGTGTAGTCAGGAATTATGCCGAGCAGTTGAAATCTAAGGTTATCTCCGACGGTCACAGAAAAGCGATCCTGAAGGAAATGCAGCTTGAAATGACAGCAGAGCAGTTCCGGAAGCCCTCGCTTCGTGTATATAGGCACGACGCTATCCGCAGTTACGACAACGATGTAGAATATGGCGATAGTTCCGAGCCTGAAATTCAACCTTTGTTCAACGCAATACAGACAGGCGGGCAAGCCGTTCTGTCTGTACAGAACAAGGTTGATAACAATTACATCAAGTCAAAACGAAGCACGGGATATATCCATACCGCACAGCTCCGGTTCACGGGTGATGCGAAAAAGGTCGTTGATGAAGCACGGGCAGCGGAAACGCGGTACAACGAGGTGCTAAAAAAACAGCGCCTCAAGATGATCGTAACATCGGAGACGAAAAAACAGGAACGCCGGAAAGCAGAGGTCAAGCGGCATAATGCTGAAGAATCCGCCTCCACACCTTCTACGGGGAATACTGAAAGCACAGATGTAGATAAACCGAAGAAAAAGCGTCGTAAACGCAGGAAACATAAAAGCAGCGTTAATGCCGAACTGAAAAATCAGAAGTTTACATCAGCAAAGGCTGACTCGGATGACTCGGTAGCAATTGAAGCGGTTGAGACTGTGACTGCGGGTGTTACGTCCGCTGCACAAGTGGGCGGATATATCCGAACAGCAGTCGGCGGTACCGGTAAAGCCGCGGGAAAGATTGCAACTGCCGTGAAAACCGGGCATATCTTCTCTCGGAAAAGTTCAATAAAAGACTTTGGACATATAGCGACGGCGGTAACAAGCGGTGTAGCCAATGTTGCCAAAGATACCGGACAGCAGCTTTTGAAAACCAAGATCGACAAATCGACTGTTACAGATACCGGAACGGAAACGATAAAGCAGGGATTGACAGAGCTTCGGTATACGGATAACGCAAGAAAAGCGGTTCTGAATACGGCTCGGACAGCAGTTAAAGCCGGCAAAGCTATAAAGGATATGCCGAAGAATACCAGAAAGCAGGTCAAGCGTATCAAGAAAACCGCCAAGAAAGCTAAAAAGACGGTTGAAACGGCGGGCAAGGTCATAGGAAAAATATTGGCTTCGCCTGTGGGTAAGTACATTCTTCTGGCGCTTGCGATAATTTTTCTGATACTCTTTCTCATTATCCTTGTGGTGACTGTCGTGGCTGCGCTGATAAGCAGTCTGTTCAGTTGGCTATCATCCAATCCGGGAGAAACTACAATGCCTCCCGAAACAGTATTGTCGAAATATGTCGAGCAGATCGACAGCTACATTGAAGAAAGCCGTGAAGAAATATCCGCTATTGTTGACGGATTCGTGTGTGACCACATTTCTTATCCGCCGAACAACGAGATAAGCGAGCTTAATCAGTATGGCAATAAAGAGATAGACCCGATTGATCCGGTCGATGTTATTGCTATACTTGCCGTTCTGCGATACCGGGAGCTTGAAAGACAGGTGGACATTACCGAAATGCAGTTCACTTACGATGAGATTGTCGAGGTAACGGGCAAATTCTTTAACTTCGATTATTGGTATTCTTATGCGCATTGCACTTGTGAGAACTGCAAGCGAGAGATCAAAGTTACAGTAACAAATCCCGGAACGCCGGAACAACGTGTCAATGTGAGTGTGCGTTATTACTGTGATGTTGAACACAGGTGGATTTATGGCGAGGTGACAAATTTCACGCTTGATGCAGTTCTGGGCGGATACAATTTCAGCGAGAACGAAATGGTATTGTTTACCGCATATCAGGAGCAGATCAATTTACTGACCGGAGGTGCTGCATAAGATGTTTGATTTTTTCAAGGCGAGAAAACACAACGATAACAATGTTTCCGATAGACGCAGACTTGTAAGCAAAATAATCGTTGCTGTTGTACTGATTGGAGGTATCATAGCCGGATTTCTGACATCGGGAAATACAACTACGGAAATAGATATATCGGACGTGTTCAGTTTCCGGTTCAGTATCGTGGATGCTGTCGTGGTAGGTCTGCTGTTCATCGTATATATCGTCATTCGGATAAATAGGAGGCGAAACGGTGGAAAATAAGAATGAGAAATACAAGGAGGCTATTAAAAAATGTGATCAGCTCATAGAAAACTCCCGCAAATATCTTGAACATCACAGGAAGAGGCTGCTTTGCTATGAGCGTAAAAAACGCAGGATAGAAAAGCTCATGGATCAGAATCAAGGTACTCGCCTTAACGGTGCGGCTAAGAAAAAGGGCATTGATGTTGATGCTTTACTTGAAGCTATTGAAAGGGGCGAACTCGACGGTTTCAAGCTGAAACCGAATGAAGAAGATGCCGCAGATATATCAGAAACGGATAACGCCGATGATACTGCGGTTCCGGAAGAAACAACAAATCCAGAAAACAATGAAAATACGGAGGAAAAAGAATATGGGAAGAGTAAGCATAACAAAGATACAGGAAGCGCTGGTTGATTTCTGCCAGTATCAGACAGGATATGTCGCAACGGAGAGAGAAGTCCGTAAGCTGCTTGCTTCGGCATTTGCGGCGGCTGATTACACAAGAAAGGTGAGCCTTATTACGCATGAGATCAGCAGTTATGCCGTTGAGCTCGATGGGGAGGACGAGACCGAATTCTGGAATGATGAAGCGTTCGACGCTTCGCTCGTATGCGAGGACGGTGTTATTCTCGGAACATTCCTTGAAGAACCGCTCGGCGGTTCAATCGGCGGTGAGGTAACGATCTCAAAGGGCTATCAGGTGGTGTATGACTGCACCGAAGATAAGATAATACTGCTGTATGTGGTAAGCACGGAGAGTACGGACGGTATGACAACATATTACAGAGTTGAGACCGAGGAATTCGAGGATTTCAGTCTTTACGGTTTCATCGTAAGTGTTGCTATGCAGACCTGCATGAACCTTGTGTAAGGGGGTAGGAGATATGAGCGTCTTAATACTGGCTGAAAAGCCTTCGGTAAGCGCTTCTTTGGCTTACTGCGTCGGCGCTGTCAATGCCGTTGAATACGGGAATACATTTTACCGCGAGGGCAACGGCTACATAGTCGCAAACGCGCTCGGTCATCTGATCGGGATAGGTATGCCGGAGGATTACGGCTGGGAGAAGTGGGAGCTTGAAACGCTCCCGCTTATCCCCGATAAGTTCAGAATGATACCGATAAAGGGTTACGGCGGACAGCTCAAAATGCTGAAGGAGCTATTTGCCCGTGACGATGTTACGGAGATAATAAATGCCTGTGATGCCGGACGAGAGGGTGAGTGCATTTTCAGGTATATATACAACTACTTTGGCTGCAAAAAGCCAGTCAAAAGGCTGTGGATAAGCTCTCTGACAGACGAGAGCATAAAGCAGGGTATGAAACATCTGCTTAAAGGTGAGGATAAAGCGGCGCTTTATGAAGCAGGATTTACCCGCGCAAAGGCTGACTGGATCCTCGGAATGTCGCTGTCCCGCTTTTACAGTATCGTGAATAACGATACTCACAAGGTCGGAAGGGTCAAAACGCCGGTGCTGAATATTATAGCAAGTCGTGATGAAGAAATAGAGAATTTCAAGAAAAAGCCTATCTATCGCGTAATGCTTTGCGGCATGACGCCGAACAGAAGCTCCGCGGAGCGCGTCACGGACGACGCGAAAGAAAGGAGCTTCGAGATAACTGGTGCGGAGTACGAAAAGACCTTTGATACAAGAGCAGAGGCGCAGGCTATTGTAAATAAGTGCATGGGCGGCACGGTTGTTGTAACCTCGGTCAAGATAGACCATAAGACCGAGAATCGACCGCTCCTGCATAACCTTACATCTTTACAGCGCGAAGCCAATGACATTTACGGTATCACGGCGGCGGATACTCTGAAAGCGGCGCAGTCGCTTTATGAGAAAAAGCTGCTTACATATCCTCGCACGGATAGCAATTATCTGTCAGATGATATGATACCGCTGGTGGAGAGCATTGTCAAGTGCTTATCCAATTATGACGCGGAGAGGATCGCGGGACTGTTGGAGCAGGGGCTTAACATTGATAAGCGCGTTATAGACAACAATAAAATATCCGATCATCACGCGCTGATACCTACAAACCTTATCGGCAGGCTGCACGACACGGAGCTGTCGGCAAATGAAAAATGTATCATAGAGCTTGTAATAAACAGGTTTCTGTGTGCGCTCGACAAGCCGTATGAGTATGACGAAACGAGATATGAGTTTACCGTAAACGGCGAGAAATTCAGGCTGTTGCAGAAAACGCCTACAGTCCTCGGCTGGCGCAGATATGTGAATAAGGGCGGCGCGGAGGAATCGGAGAATGTTCCGAAGTATGCCGTAAACTGCCGGTTCAATGCAGATAACATTTCTATCGTTGAGGGCGAGACTACACCTCCGAAACGCTTCACGGAGAGTACGCTGCTGTGGGTAATGGAGAACATCGACAGGCTTATTGAGGACAAGTCGCTGAAAGGGTATGTCAAGGAACGCGGACTCGGAACGCCTGCGACCCGTGCCGCAATTATCGAGGAATTGATCGCGGCTGGATATGTCCGCAGGGATAAGAAGCTGCTTATATCCACCGATTATGGCAGGGAGTTCGTCAGGTCACTTCCCGAAGCAGTTAAGTCTCCCGACCTTACAGCACATTGGGAGCTGATGCTTGGTGACATCGAAAAGGGCAAGGCTGACCCGAATACTCTGCTTGACGAGATCGTCGAGATTATCTGCAATACTATAGACTGCGAAAAAGCGGTTAGGGAACGTGTCCCGGTAACGCGCAAGCATGAGCTCGGTAGGTGTCCGCGCTGTGGCGCTCCGATATATGAGAGCGCAAAGACTTACTATTGCAGCGCCGGACGCGATAAATGCGGTTTCTATATTTACAAAAATGATAAGCGCATAGGTCGTGCTTTTACCGCCGGAGAGCTTACGGAGCTGCTTGTGAACGGCAGAGCGACGTTCAATAACTGCATTTCCTCGAAGGGAAACAAGTACAGCGCGGTGTTCTCACTTGAAGAAAAGGACGGATATATAAATCTGAAGCTGGAGGAGTTTATAGATAAACGTAAGAACTAAAAAACTACAATAAAATGATTCTTTTTTTGGAATTTGGTGCAACTATTTTAGAAATGTTTGAATAGCGATATTTTGACAACAAATTGGAATCATTATCAATTTTGTCAATATAGAAAGTTGAGTATGTTCGTTGGGAGGTGCTAGATTTTTTTTCCTCTTTTCTCCATGAATTCACCTTATAACAACTATATATGATTCCTTTTCTTACAACAAAAACAATAGAAGGTAATTCCGTTTGTTTGTGAAATCCAAAGTATTGTTGCATAGTCTTTTCATATTCAAGTTCACTCCAAGTATTCTTGCGAGAAATAGCGTTAAAATTCAGAAAAGCAACTCGAAATGCATGCAAATCAACAAAATTATCTTTATTCAATGACTCTTTTGAATGTAAACGATCATATTCTTCAACAAGACAACACTCTTCTGTTAAGTTAATTGCTGTTTGCAAATTGGTTAAGTTGTAACCCATAAAGCGTAAAAACTTGTTCAGGACTGTTTCTGCAACGTATGCTTCAGATTCTTTTAAACCGGAATGTACTATGTATTTTTTTACTGTGAGACCATGTGATAGTATATCATTTATTAAATCGTTTTTTGGAGATGATACGATTTCCTTTTCGTGGTCAAATACTCTATTACCAATACCTTTTCCAACATAAAATATTCTTTCGTCCCTTGGATCAACAAGAATATATACGTAATATTTTAAATCATTAATGGAGTTTTCGCTAAACATTAAAATCACCTCATGAACATTATATCAAGGGATGAAAGCAAAGTCAATGAATTATCATAGGAAGGAGAAGAATTTTGAGTAGATATAATACCGTCCTCTATAATTGGACGGAAATAACAAACCGTCTGATGAAGAATAAGCAGGAACTCGCACAGTTCCTGCGATTTTCGGCGGGAATGTACAAGCAGTCGTTTTCGGACGCGGCACTGATATATTATCAGAATCCGAATGCCACAAAGGTAGCAACACTTGAAACATGGAACAGGCTCGGTCGCGTAGTAAATCGCGGCGAGCACAGCATTTCCGTGTTCGGTGAGGGTACGTCCGCAAGACACTTGTTCGATATTACACAGACGAACGGTAAGAAGATACCCGACCTCTGGAAGATAACCGAGGATATTGCCGGGGACATTACCGAAGTCATAAATGACAAGTATGGGAAGGACTGCAAAAACATTCAGGAGACCATTGCGACAATATCCGTTGACAGTATCAAGGGCAGACTTCCCGATGTGCAGTATGCGGCGGAGCAGATGAAACTGTCACAGGAGCAGGTCTCGGAATATCAGAAGTCGCTCGTTTCGGCGGTGCGATTTGTGGTCTCCAACCGCTGCGAGATAGAGGGCGGTATGAAGCTGTCGGGCGGGATAAACCTTGTCGCTGCGGATATGTTCAAGGATACCCGTGACCTTATCCGTTTTTGCGATATAGTCCAGCGATCGGCAAAGGACGCATTGCTTGAAATAGAGCGTGAGATAGTACAGATTCAGAAAAGAAAGAGGGAACAGGCTTATGAGCGAGAAAATGAACCCGACAGGGCAGATACTGTCAGAAACGGAGTACACACGCAGTCCGCAGATCGCGGCTCTGCTGAAAAGACCGATAGGTCGGTGGGGCAGAATGTGGCAGGAGTGGATAAGACTGGAGTACCCGCAGGAAATGCAGATATACATAATGGAGGGCAAGTGGCAGTTGATACCGCGACAGATAGACGAAGAAGCGGAGATACGGTTTCAGCAGCTCGACCGGCAGTACCGGAAGGAAAATCCCCGTCCGATGACCTTTCAGGCAATAAGAGAGTGGGAGAAAATGCGCCTGCTGACAATAGAACATCAGGTGATGCGGGAAGTCGTATTTCAGTTGAGAATGTAACTCCCGAAACTCTGAAAAAGATGCGTCTGGATGCGGATTTCAACCGCAGGCTTGATAATTATGAGATCGCAGGCTGGGTGTTCGGTGACTCGGAGGGTATGAATGTTACTCCCATTGAGTATTTCAACCGCTTTATCGCTGACCGTTATTCCGTGATACAACAGCAGGAAATTCGTGATATTATGGAAGCTGCTATACGAAACGAAAAACGGCTGAAAGAACAAGAACAGCAGACTGCACCGGTCGAACAGACCGAAAAAGAAACGGCACCGATACCCGATGAACAGTCGGAAACTGCGGATATTCCGCTAGAAGAAGCCGAAGTGCCGGAATCCAAATACACTGACGATGAAGAACCTACAGAATCCGAGCCGGTCATAATCAATAACAGTTATGTAGATACCGGGCTTTTGCCGCCTATGACGGATGAATTCCTGATCAATGCTATCATAAAGAATGACAGGTTTTTCAAGGTCAAGAAAGACGAGATCGCTGCTTTCTTCGCTGAAAATCCCGAAGCTGAAAAGCGCACAGAGTTTATGAAAACAGCTATAAATCCGGAATACAGCGAGCTTGACATAGGCAGCGCCCGTGTCGGATACAAAACCTTTGATAACGGTCTGAACGTATGGGAGGGGAGCTATCTCTCCCGTACAAAGGAATCCGGTCTTAGCTGGGATTTGGTGCAGTCGCTTACCGCATCCCTGATTGAAAAGGGTGAATACCTTGTTCCTGAAAGAACGCAGGACAAAAAGCCGTCGCGTTCGTCTGCAAGCCGCTCGGACAGCAATGCGCTTATTATTTATTCTTTCCGTGCAGATGAATCGGAGGATAAGATATATGCAAGCTGCGAGATCGGCGGCAGAAAGTTTGAAGCGGAGATTGAGCGCACCGAGGACGATGTTTCATACATCATGAACGGGCAGAAGCCGTACAAGCTTAATGATTATCAGACCTACGATCTGGAGCAGTTCGAGCTTTACCGTTCGCCTATCGTTCACGATAAAAATGGTTACTATGCCGATGATCTCGACGAGGGCGACAATATTCGTCTTGACGGTGAAATATGGAAGGTCGAGAAAAAGACCGACAATATGATACATCTTTCCCGTGAGACCGATGAGGGCATACTCGACAAGCACATCTATGATAACTGGCAGGAAGCCCTAACACAGCAGGGCTTTGAGTATATCCCCGAAAAAGCTCCGGCTATTGATATTCCTGCGCCTGCGACAAAAAAGCAGACTGCAAGGAGGTCTGAACCTGCGCCTGTGTCCGGCGGTGAACAACTTTCGTTCTTTGGTGAGCCTTTGGAAATGACAACTCCGACAAAGCCGAAAAAACGCGAGAAGCTGCGCCTTATATATCCCGCAACAGAGGTATCACCGGAAATGATAGACTTCGCTCTGAAATGCGGCAGCAACGATCCGAACAGTATCGGTCGTATTGCGTATCAGTTCATGCTCGGAAAGAGTGATGTGGAGAACGCAGAGTTTCTTCGCAAAGAGTTCAAGGCCGACGGTCGCGGTTATGTTTTGTCAGACGGTACTCACTTGTCCGCTTGGTCCGATAATAATGGGATAACGCTGGGTGTCGGAGAGACTGCTTTCAATATCGTTACCAAACAGCATATCACTTGGGAAGATGCTGCAAAACGCATAGGCGAAATGCTTAAAAACGGTGAGTATTGCGTTCAGGACGCAATAGACTTGTCGGTCGGGAATGAGATCAAAGACCTTGCGGAAAAGCTGTGGTTTATCCATCAGGATATTGACCGCGATTCCGGGATAGAATACTTTATTCCGGAAGAACAGTTCAAAGGTGGTTTTCCCGAATCACATAAGCGCATAATGGCTGATCTCGCTGATCCCGAAACATTACAGAAATATATTTCGGGTATGGAGGACTTCATTCGTATGTATGAAGAAAACCGTGATATACTGCGGTTTCACTTTCACAGACCGAAGGAAGCTCTCGCCCGTATGCGCGATTTACAGATACAGCGCACGGAGTTCATAACGAAACCAGACTTTGAGTTCAAGCCTTCGTTCTTCATCACCGAAGATGAAAAAGACGATATACTTCTGCACCATTACGGTTACAGGGACGGAAAGTTCGGTATCGCCAAATTCTTTGAGGAACACGATGACGAAAAAGAGCGTATCGCGTTTCTGAAAAAGACCTATGGCGAGGGCGGTTCCAGTCACATGGGTTTCAGCGTCTCGTACAATGCGAAAGGTGTTCGCTGCGTTAAGTCCGATCTCGACTTCGGAACAACCGAATATAATGCAGAAATGAAATGGAATGAAGTCGCGGAGCGCATAGACCGTCTTATTTCAGAGGGAAAATATATTACTCAGAAAGACATAGACGAGCGTATAAAAGATGCTAAATATGACCTTGAACACAATGACCCGAATGAATATACCGAACAGTACCTTTTTGAGCAGGCAAAGAAAGTCCTCGATGAATACGGTATTGATTATTCGGATATTCTTGTGAAAAAAGGTCTCGTAGATGAAAAGGACGATCATGAACAGGAAGAACCGGAGCAGGAGATCACGGAAACTGCGGAAATAAAGCAGGGACCGGAAAACCCTGTCCCCGTGCAGACTGCGGCTGTCGAAACACAGAAACAGTCCGCTGTCTTTATGAACATCGAAGATGAGGGTTTCATATATATCGGGAAAACCGATACGGGGCTTGAATACACGATGTACGCACCTGATCTTACGCCCGTTGACGGTGGAGTTATTGACAGGTTAGGCACGGTCAATCTGCGCTATGAGGCTTCATTTATACTTGACAACAGTATCAATGACCTTGCAGAGATACAGGATAAAGAGCAGTTCTTTGAGCTTACAGAACTTGAATACGACGGCGATGTTCCCGCAAGGCTCGCGGAGCTGAAATCAGATGCACTTAACAATATGCCCGGCAGCAGAGAAATGCCGGAACCGGTATTCCCTGCGGAGGCTGAGGAAGAAGCTGCCGTATTCATGGACGTTCGTGACGAGACCTTTATTTCCGTTATGCAGGTCGATGAGGGCATAGAGTACACTATCTATGCTGCCGACTTAACGCCTATCGACGGCGGCGTGTGGGAAATGGAGGAAGCTATCGGGCTTTCCGAAGCGGTCGCGCAGCTTTCGGGTTCGGAAATATCGAACTACGTTGAAATAACCGACTATGATATGTTTTTCGAGATAGCGGATATGAATACCGAGCTTGATGTTCCTGCGGAACTTGCAAAGTTAAAGGCGGCGGCTTTTGAGAGCATTTCACAGCAGACCGATGAACCGGTAATGGAAGAAGCGACAGAGCCCGTCGAAAGAGCTGTATTCATGGATCCGAAAGATGAAACATTCATCGTTCTCGAACGCAAGGAAAGCGGTATAGAGTACACGGCTTACGAACGTGATCTTACGGCTGTGGACGGCGGCTTATGGGAAACATACGGTGAAACACCGGAGCTGAAAGCTGTTGCTGCCGAGTTTATGGCTACTACTACAAATGCGGTCATACAGATAAAGGATACCGAGAAGTTTCTGAAACTGTGCAATACCGAGGAAACGGAAGAGATTGCAGTCGCGCTCGAACGCTTGAAGCTGGATTCGCTGCCCAGCATTTATGATAATGTTGAGCATACGGATTCGACAATTGAAGCGCCTGTGGCAGAGAAATTAGCGCAGACGGAAATAGATACTCCTGCGGCAACGGATATTTCGCAGACAGAGATTGATACTCCTGCTGCCGAAATTAAATCAGAACCGGCGGCAGAGGTGCAAAAGTCCGAACAGACTACAGAACCGGCAACGGAAGAACAGAACATAGATACTGCGTCCGAAATAAAAAAGCAGGAAAAGACTGTCGCTTCCGCACCTACGGTAAATGCTCCCGAAATAATGATAACACCGAAGAAAGAGCCGAAAACCGGCACTCCGGTCACATATCATTACCATGAGGGCAGCGAGGTCAAGGGTGCAAAAGCGAAGTTCCGTGCTAATGTGGCGGCTATCGAAACGCTGCGCATGGTGGAAGCCGAAAACAGATACGCAACTCCCGAAGAACAGGCTATAATGGCAAAATATTCGGGTTGGGGCGGTATTCCGCAGGCTTTTACTACCGATTTGGCGGCGGACAGAGCGGGCGGCAGTCTCGGTGAAGCGGCTCCCGACAGTTGGGCGGCGGAACAGGCACAGTTAAGGGCTTTGCTTACTCCCGATGAGTACAGTGCTGCAAGAGAATCTACGCTTACAAGCTTTTATACTCCTCCGGAGGTCACGGACTGCATTTATCAGGCTCTCGGACAGTTCGGTTTTGAGGACGGAAACATTCTTGAACCGTCTATGGGTGTCGGAAACTTCTTCTCGAAGATGCCGGAAGAAATGCACGAACACTCGAAGTTGTACGGTGTGGAGCTTGACAGCATTTCCGGCAGGATAGCACAAATGCTATACCCGGAAGATCGAATACAGATTAAGGGCTTTGAGCAGACGCGGTTCAATAACAACAGCTTTGATGTGGTTATCGGAAATATCCCATTCGGAGATTACCGTGTAAGCGATAAGGCTTATGACAAGCTCGGTTTCAAAATACACGACTATTTTGCGGCAAAATCTGTTGATAAGGTAAAGCCCGGCGGCGTGGTCGCACTTGTAACAAGCAAGTTCACTATGGATAAATTCAATGAAGCGGCAAGGCGATACCTTGCGGAGCGCTGTGATCTGCTTGGTGCGGTGCGTATGCCGGCAGGAACCTTCAAGGACGCGGACAGCATAACGACGGACATTCTGTTTCTGAAAAAGCGTGATACCCTTACCGTGACAGTTCCCGATTGGGTACACATGGGGCAGACCGAGGACGGAGTTCCGTGCAATCAGTATTTTGTCAATAATCCCGATATGGTGCTCGGTACTATGGAATGGGACGAGCGCATGAGAGGAAAGTACGGTCCGGACAGTAAGGTGACGGTTTGTACCGCTGACAGCGATACTCCGCTTGCAGAGCAGCTCAAAGCGGCTGTTGAGAAGATAAAGGGCAGTATCGAAACCGTGCGTAATGAAGAGCAGGAGCAGGGTGAAACAATAAATATGATACCCGCCGATCCGTCGGTACGCAACTTCACGCATACTGTCGTTGACGGAAAACTTTACTTCCGTGAGAACGAAGTAATGATAGAAGTGCAGGAGACCGGAAAGGCTCTTGAGCGCATGATCGGTATGCACAATATACGTCTTGCGGCTATGGCGGTCATTGATGCACAGGCGGCGGGCTGCACCGATGAAGAATTACACACATTACAGGCAGAGCTGAACAGAGTCTATGACAGGTTCAGAAAGAGTTTCGGAAATATCACTGACAGCGCAAATGAGCGAGTTTTCCGGCATGATGATGATTACAATACCCTTGCGGCATTAGAGATCATCGACGCAGAAAAGAAAACAGTCGAAAAGTCCGAAATATTCACGAAAAGAACTATACTCCCGGAAATGGAGATAATGTCGGTCGGCACATCGCAGGAGGCATTACAGGTGTCGCTCGACCGCAAAGGCTTGGTTGATATTGAATATATGGCTATGCTTGTCGGGGACGCTCCAGAAAAGGTGATAGCCGACCTCGGAAGCGAGATATTCCGTGATCCTGCCAAAATAAATGATGAAGCCCCGTATTCGGGCTATGTGGACGCTTCGGAGTATCTTTCGGGCAATGTCCGCGAGAAGCTGAAAATAGCACAGCAATTTGCAGACCACATAGACGAGAGCTTTAAGCGGAATGTGACCGCATTGCAGAAAGTTATACCGAAAGACCTTGAAGCAAGTGAAATATCCGTGCGTATTGGCGCTAACTGGATAGACCTCGATGATTACAGCAGGTTCTTGCGTGATTATGCGCAGGCGAGAACCGGAAGGTTCGATCATCCTGTTACCCGCACCAAAACCGGAGAATACAAGATAGAAGGCAAGGGACAAGACCGTTCTGTTGCGGCAACCGAAAGCTATGGTACAGCGCGCATGAACAGTTATCAGATATTTGAAAATCTGCTTAATCAGCGTGATATTGTTGTTAAGGACAGAGTTGAGGACGATGAAGGAAAGGTGTCATACGTTATAAATCCGGAAGCAACGCAGCTGGCAAAGGAAAAGGCTCGTCTGATGAAGGAAGCCTTTAAAAAGTGGATATGGGACGATCCTGCACGACGTGAGAAATATGTTGAACGCTACAATTTTCTGTTCAATGCTATCCGCGGGCGTGAGTATGACGGCTCACATCAGACATTCCCGGGTATGAATCCGGCAATAAAGCTGCGTCCACATCAGGAAAATGCCGTGCTCCGTGCGAAACTCGGTGGCAATACGCTGCTGGCGCACTGTGTAGGTGCAGGAAAGAGCTTTGAAATGATCTCGTCGGCAATGGAAAAGAAGCGTCTGGGACTGATAAATAAAGCCTGTGTGGTGGTCCCGAAACATCTCACATTGCAGACGGCAAGTGAATGGATGCGCTTGTATCCGAACGCGAAGCTGCTTGTGGCTCGTCCAGAGGATTTCACGAAAGACAACAGACAGCAGTTTATAGCAAGGTGCGTGACCGGCGACTATGATGCGGTAATAATGTCGTTTCAGCAGTTTGAGCGCATACCGATGTCTGACGAATATTGTAAACAGTTCATGCAGAAAGAGCTTGACACGATACTCGAAGCACTGCAGGACGCTGACAAATCAGACAGGGTATCCATAAAGTCGTTGGAGCGGCAGAGGAAAAAGACTGAGGAACGGCTTGCGAAGCTGATGTCCTCGAAAAAGGATAATTCGCTGTGTTTTGAAAAGCTCGGTTTTGACTATCTTGTGTGTGACGAAGCCCATTATTACAAGAACTGCTTTGTGGCAACGAAAATGTCGAATGTTGCCGGAGTACAGACAACGGCGGCGCAGAAGTCGGAAGATATGCTGATGAAAACGCAGTATCTCAACGAGAAATACGGTTGCAGCAATATCTTATTCGCCACAGGCACGCCCGTTAGTAATTCCATGGTCGAGTTCTATGTCATGCAGCGTTATCTGCGCCCGGACTTACTGCAAAAAGCAGGATTGGAGACTTTCGATGATTGGGCGAGCACATTCGGTGAGGTCGTATCACAGCTTGAAATAAAGCCGGCTGGTAACGGCTTTCAGATGAAGAACAGGTTTTCAAAGTTCGTAAATATCCCGGAGCTTATGCAGATGTACAAGGAGTTTGCGGATATTCAGACACAGGATATGATAAAGCTCAAAGTCCCGGAACTGAAAACCGGTGAACCGATAGTAGTTGTGGCGAAGCCCGACGATTATCAGAAGCAGTACATGAAAGTGCTTGCGAAAAGAAGCGAAGCCATACATGGCGGCAATGTTGATCCGCACGAGGACAATATGTTACGCATTACGCACGAAGCGCGTCTGCTCGGACTGGACAGCAGATGTATATATCCGGGAGTGCAGCCTGCTCCCGACAGCAAGGTAATGATGCTTATCGACAATCTCGAAAAGAATTACTATGATACTATGGCGGAGAAGGGCGTTCAGATCGTTTTCTGCGATATTGCGGTAAACGACGATGACGGGCATTTCTCGGTATATGAAGCGATAAAGGAGGAGCTTGTCAAGCGCGGTATTCCCCGTGAGGAAATATGCTTTGCGGGTGATGCGCAGACAGATAAGGCAAGAGCGGAAATGTATGAGAAGCTCCGTGCAGGCGAAAAGCGTTTTATTCTTGCAAGTACAACAAAACTCGGTACCGGTGCAAACGTGCAGGACAGGATATGTGCTATTCATCACTTGGATATTCCGTGGAAGCCCGCTGACCTAACACAGCAGGACGGTCGCGGTGTCCGACAGGGAAACAATTTCTCGGAGATTGGTATATATCATTATCTTACCGAAAACACCTTCGACAGTTATATGATGGGCATAATTACCAATAAGGCGAAGTTTATTTCACAGATAATGACAAGCAAAGACCCCGTGCGCGTATCGGAAGATGTTGACGAGACCGTTCTGACATATTCTCAGATGCAGGCTATCGCGTCCGGCAATCCAATGATAAAGGAAAAGATACAGCTCGATAACGATATTGCAACGCTGAAAACGCTGGAGACTGCGTATCAGAGCTCGCGTTTCAAGTTGCAGGATATGGTGGAGAGGTCGCTGCCGGTGAGAATTGAAAGTTATGCCGCTATACTTCAAAAGGCAAGCGCAGACTTAAAGGATTTTCAGGAGCGTCACCCCGAAGATGCCGAGTTTGAAATGGTTATAGACGGGAAGAAAGTCACGGAAAGAACCGAAGCCGGTGAAGCGGTAGAGAAGGCTATTATTAAATGTCTTGCGAAGAATGAGACCGTCCCAGTCGGTACATACTTTGGCTTCGAGCTTAGTGTTGAGCCCAACAGCGCGAACGGTACATTCTTCGGTGAGGGCTCTCCTGCGGTTGCGGTGTTAAAGGGTAATCTGAAATATTCAACGGAAATATCCTCGAACAATCCTCTCGGAAATATGCGCCGAATAGAGAACCTGACGGGTATGCAGATAAGCCAGAAAATCAAAAAGGTGACACAAGATCTCGAACAGGCGCGCGCTAACCTTGAACGTGCAAAGGAAGATCTTGCAAAGCCTTTTGAACATGCGGAGGAGCTTGACGCCAAAATGCAGCGCCTTGTGGTGGTGAATCTTGAACTGTCAAAAAATCACGCTTTTGATGATGACGATGATGAACCTATACCGATAATAGACGATTCTCTCGACGAGGACGAGCCTACCGTTGACGAAAGCCGTGATGAAAGAGATACTTCTGTGCAGCAGCGCGGAGTTCCGATAGTTGATGCCCGGATATATGCGGAAGCTGTTCCGGCAAAGCCTGTGATGCAGCAGAGCAAGCCGAAAATACGTTAGGAGGAATGGACATGACAAGAGATGAGAGCTTGGAAATTCTCAAGGAGAAGCTCAACGAGAAAGAAATGCGCAAGGTCATTACTCAGGGATACAGCGATGTATCCCTGTCGGTAATGGCAAAACGCACAGCCACAGACGCACGGGATATGGCTGACAGCCTATTTACGGTACAGTCAATAAACAAGCTGAGTGACGCATACCGGAGCGGTCTTATAGATGAAAAGGATTTTGACCACATAATCGAGTTCTCACGGTTTCAGAAAAACAACGAGAAATATCTGGACGAGTTCCTTGACAGCATAAAAGATGACACATTGTATCATTCAACTGCCACCAATGCTTTTGTATCACTGGCTTATGAGGAATGTACCTATTCAAAGGCAGTGGAGATGATAAAGGCGGAGGTATATTATCCTACAGAATATGCTTCGCTGTCGCTGGAGCCAGATGTTGCCAAAGAGCTTGACAAGCTCGGCGTTCAGCTTCGCGCCTGTGAAGGGTTCAATTTTTACTACGATGTTGATGATCTGAAAACCTCGCTTGACGCAGGGAACGCGATATTTGTCAAGGACTACGATCTCGCAGTAAAGGTCAAGGAATATATGAAGCTGCCGGATTGGAAGGAGTTCCGTGACAGTGCTGCGGAGATCATCAGCGGAAATCTTGAGAGAAATGTTACCGGCGAGGAACTCGCATTTCTTCGTGAAAAGTTTGTTAAGAGCCAATACGAAAGCAAGCTGTATGAAAAGATGCAGGGGGAATATGACAGATTTATTGCGTATGTAAAAACAAAGTCCCCGGACGAGATCGTGGATTCGGCTTATCAGATAGTAACTAAAAAGGATATTCTCGATTTCCTTGCCGGTCAGTCCCCGTCGCTTTCTGAAAAGCAGTATGCGGCGCTGCTGTCGAGTACGAATACGCTTGACGAGATATATGATACTTGGTGTACGAACAGCGAGTTTCATGCGCTTTACGATATTGGATTAGCAATTGAGGAGACCGCCGATGATATACAGTATTCCATAGATCGCAGAAATGAAGAACAGGCAATGAAGCAGGAACCGCAGACGGAGAGCAGGGAAACTCCAGCGCCGGAAGTTCAGCAGAAACCGAAGAATAAGGCGAGATAAGCGGAAAGGAGGTCAACAAAATGGCTATAAAAGGTTATTCTGCGGAAGAAAACGCTGCATACCGACAGAAGAAGCAGGAAGAAATGGAGGAGCTTTTCAAGCGCATTGACGAGGGCGTTCGCTCGGTGTTCACATCTGAGAAGTATGTTGAATACCTGAAATTCTCGGCTAAATTCACGGACTATTCCGCAAATAACACAATGCTGATAAACCGTGCGCGTCCCGATGCGTCATTTGTCGCAGCTTACGGCAAGTGGAAGCAGCTCGGCAGACAGGTCAAAAAGGGAGAAGCCGGTATCCCGATACTGGCTCCCGTGCGGTTCAAGACCGATCAATATCAGGAATATGAGCGTCCGGCAAAGGACGAGTTCGGAAATCAGATATACAACGAGGACGGCACGGAAAAGATGGAGACTGTTTCGGAGAATGTGACCGGTATCGCGTTCAAGAAAGCGTATGTATTCGATGTGTCGCAGACGGAGGGAGCTCCCATTCCGGAGCCGGTAGAGGAGCTTAAAGGTGACATTGATTCCGCTAAAACGGAAGCGATATTCAAGGCTCTCCGTAAGGTCACGGGCATAGACATTGAGTTTGAGGATATTCGCGGCAGCGCAAAGGGGTACTACAATCCCGAAAGCAAGCGGATAGCAGTAAAAACGGGAATGAGCGATACGCAGACGGTAAAGACGGTTTTCCACGAGACAGCACATTGTCTGCTGCATGACCCTGACAAGAAAATCGTTACCGCTAAATCGCCCAGAAACGAGAAGGAGATACAGGCTGAATCCACAGCGTTTATTGTCGCGGAGCATTTCGGAATTGATACATCTGACTACTCTTTCCCTTACATAGCGACGTGGACGAACGGAAAGACGCTTGAACAGTTACAGAAAGTGCTGCAGGAGATACAGACGGCGGCGAAAACAATCATTTCCGGTGTGGAATCCGAACTGATAAAAATGCAGAAGCGGGAGCTCTCTGTTGAAGATATTATAGCAGACGACGAGCTCAACAACATTCAGAAAGCGGAGCTTATCATCGAGCACGGCATTGATGAAGGACTTGTTTATGACACGACTGTAATTGACGCTATAAAGGTGTTCGCCGCAGATCACGAGGACTTTGAGGAAACGGTCAAGCTGATCGCGGATACCGAAGCGATAATAAATCAGCGTATGAACTACGGATATGATTTTTCGTACATGACACCGCTGGGCAGTAAAGAAGCCGCACTTGAAGCGTTCGACCGCGGCGAAGCTGTATATCTGCTTTATCCGGATAATTCAGAGGGTATGGCGCTTGAACGCTATGAGGTAGAGACATTTGACGGTTTCTTTGGTATCGAAAAAGAGGAAAATCAGAACCGCACGAAAGCCGATACCGAGGGGCTTACTACAGTTTCAAAAGCGGTTGCGCTCGAAATCTGGGACAAAGACCTTGATGTATATATCAACGGAGAGATTGCCCTGTCCCGTGATGAAATTGAAGCAGCGGGGAGAAGTGACAGTTTCGCCGTTCCCGACTATCAGTATGCGGCGCAACTGGAGTTCGATGCTCCGGTATCGGAGAAAAACACCAAAAAGGAGAAAAAAATGCCAAACTATCAGCAGCCCTATGCGGCTAAACCTAAAAATCCGAATATACTCGGAAATACGCCATATGAAGCGCTCGGTGGTAGGAACGAGTTGCAGTATTATCCGAATCTCAAAAACCGTCATGCGGACAACATAGCAAAGCAGCTTGAAGCTGACGGAGTGCGATTCAGCGGCGTTCGTGAGGGATTTACAACCACGATAACGATAAACAAACGGGATATTCCGCGATATGAAGCGGCTGTAACAAAGGTCAAGGCTATGTATTCGCAGTTGAACGGCAGGACGGAAAGCTCCGCGCCGTATCAGCGATATTTCGCTCCTGCACCGCAGTATGACGCTCCCGCGCGTCCGCCGCAGAGTGAACAGCAGCATGAAGCTCCGCCTGCGGCAGAGGATTACGATTATCCCGAACCGCCGCCACCGCCCGAATATTCAGCACCGCCGCCGGAGTATGCACATGAAGCTCCGTCTGCGGTTCACAATGCGCCTACGAAACCGAAAAATCCCAATGTTATCGGAAATACGCCCTATGAGCAGCTTGGTGACAGGAGCGAGTTGCAGTATTATCCGAAACTGAAAAATCGTCACGCGGAGAATGTTGCAAAGCAGCTTGACGCGGACGGTGTACGGTTCAGCGGATTGAAAAGCGGCTCGACAACGACTATCACGATAAACAAAGCCGATATTCCTCGTTATGAAGCGGCTGTTGCAAAGGTCAAGGCTGGGTATGATCAGGCGAAAGCGGAGAAAGCCGCGAGCTCTCCTGCCGCCAAAGAAGCAGCAAAGCCTGTCATTCCCGAAACGAGACCGGAAGCTCCCGCTACATTCAAGGACATACCGATATGCACTATGTCATATATGGCTGCAAAACAAAGCTCGCGGGAACAGGAATGGCGAAACAGCCTGCGCGCGTCAAAGGCTTGCATTAAGTACATAAATGAGAACCTTTCGGAGCGCTATGCGGCTCACGACATTGGAAGCGTGGTCAAAGACCTCGAAGAACAGTTCGGCTTGAAGCGGGCGCTGTACACGATAGCTGCGACAATACAGCTCAAAGATCAGGACGAGCGCTTTTCACAAGCTGTCAAGGATAAGGCGAGAGATTATCCGTTTGACAGCGAAAGGGCGAAGTTGGAGTTTCTGACCGAAGCTCACCCCGTTATGCTGTGCTTTCTGTATGAGAAACTCATGGACAGAGAGAAAGAGCTGCAAATGCCTGCACCGGAGATAGAGGAGCCGAAGCTGTCTGCGCTTTTTGAAGATAAATTCCTGCTGCCTATGGAGCAGGTCGAGATACGGGACGATTATCGCGGTATTCCGGAAACGAAATATTACACGACATCTGCAAACGAGTATCATGTCGAGGGTATGGGTTGGCTTGACAATGCGGAATATGATGCGGCTCAAAGGGAATCTGGCGAACGTCCGCAGGATTTCTACAAAAAAGTTACATCGGTCAATGTCACCTATGTCACCACTACCGGGGAGGTCGGGGAAATGGATATTTCTCCCGAAGAATACAGGCTTTTTCAGGAAGTCACATATTCAAATCAGAAAAAGCAGGCGTATGAAGCTGCAAAGGCGGCTCTCGAAGAACGAAAACGGGAAAACAACATAGAGCCGCTGCCTACTGAACAATACGCGGTATCGCAAACGGTAAGCAGGAAATATCAGATAGAAGCGCTGTGTGCGAACGGACAGGTCGCAACTGTAAAATCCGGCATAGTAAGCATTCCCGAAACGAAAAAGGCTCTTATGGAGGTGTTTAACGAGCGCAAAGGTAAGGCTCGCTGTGAGTTCATTCATCCGCAGGTGCTCTGGGATAAGAGCCGCCCTATTCAGTGGGACGCTCCCGAACACGCGCCGGAAGTACAGTATATGATAAAAATGACAAAAGGCTCGAAACCGGCACATTCACATTATCTTCAAAGAATAGTCAAGGACGGAAACGGCGCTTATCAGAACGATGAGGTCGTAATGCGCGGCAGCTTCGGAGAGTGTAATGCGGCGCTTGCGGAGACAATGAAAAATTCTCCCGCCGAGGATCAGCGTAAAAGCGTTACATTCGAGATCTATCAGCTTCGGGACGATCTGCCCGAAAGACGTGATATATCTTTTGAGCCGTATGCACATCTTGAACAGCGCGGTATCACGCCTGAGATCGGAATGTACCAGAAGATGTATGTGGCAAGCAGCGACATTCTTCCTGCACACGGCGCTGGTATGGGACAGTTCCTTGAAGCGGTATATCAGAAGTTCAATACCCAGCGTCCCGAGGATTTCAAGGGGCATTCTCTCAGTATCAGCGATGTTGTGGTTGTCGGTGGTGACGCTTACTATGTGGATAAAGCGGGATTCAAGCCGCTGCATGAGTTTATGACCGGCGGCAGGGATATGCAGCGCGGTGAGGTCGCTGAACATCTTAATCAGGGCGAACGCAGGGAAGAACCGCAGCAGGACAAGCCCGATGCTACCGAAAAGACAGCAGAGCACCGGAAGAAAAAATCAAGATAAACGGAGGTACATTACATGAACAGCATTTTAACAGTAGAGGAAAGAATACTTTTACAGTCGCTGGGCAGCAAGAACAGACTGGAAGCATTGAACGTGCTCAGTGATATGGTTGGGCGTGTCCCGGTAAGCTCACCCATTTTCAGCACTATCGCAGGACTTATCATCAAGCTGAAGGATGCAAGTTTTGATTTTGCGTATGAGATGAGATCTGACAACGGGTTCGCTGATGATGAGACGGATATGCTTTAACGGAAATTACCGTCACGGCGGCAGGTGCGCTTATCGCTTGCCGCCTTTTTAAAAAACGCCGCCGGTGCAGATAAGAGAAAAATACACCGGCGTTTCGTAAAATAGTCCATTTTATGATAATGAATTATTGGGAATAAAATCTGTGATCATTATACCAGAAAACCGCAGAAAAGTCAATTGTTTTCGGACAAAAGGAGATTATGATTATGAGAAATGTATATATGCGCAAGGACGGACGCTATGAAGCCCGTATGTCACTCGGCAAGGACGAGAACGGAAAACGCCGTTACCGCTCTTATTATGGGAATACGGCGGAAGAAGCGGAGTATAAGATGCTTGTAGCTCGGGATATGTCCGTAGGCGATAATTGTTTAACGGAAATGACCGTCAAAGATCTGACGCTTGAATATATATCGACAATAAAGCCACGTCTGAAAGAATCAAGCGAGGCAAACTACCGGCTGAAAGCGGAAAAGCACCTCATTCCCGCGTTCGGGGAGATGAAGTGCTGTGAGCTTAAAGCCCGTGATGTGTATGGATTAATTGAAAATAAGATGAAATCTGGGCTCTCAGAGCGGTATATAGCGGATATTATTGTGCTTTTGAAGTCCGTGTATCGCTATGGGAGCCGTGCTTACGGGATAAATAACTGTCTTGAAGGTCTCGTCATGCCGAAGTTCAACAAGCCGGAGATCAAGGTGCTGTCAAGTAATGAACAGGCTCGGCTTATGGCATATCTCGAAACCGGTTTTGACCTTAACGCGCTCGGTATAGCGTTGGCACTGCATACCGGTATGCGTATCGGGGAGCTTTGTGCGCTTCAATGGAAGAATATTGACCTTGAAAACCGCACTATAACCGTAAACAAGACGGTTCAGCGCATAAAGAATTACAATGGGAAAAGCAAGACAAAGCTTGTGGTAACATCGCCGAAAAGTCAAAGCTCCGTGCGCGTTATTCCAATACCAGAATGTCTGATATCAATGCTTGAACAGTTCAAGGACGGCTCCGATAAATATGTTCTATCCGGCAAGTATTCACCTGTTGAGCCGCGTACTGTGCAGTACCGATTTGCGGCAACTCTGAAAAAAGCAAAATGCCCGTCAGTAACGTTCCATTCGACCCGTCATGCTATGGCAAGCAGATGTATAGCTCTCGGATTTGATGTAAAGACTCTATCGGAGATACTTGGTCACAGCTCCGTGGAGATTACACTTAACCGTTATGTTCATTCATCGCTTGACAGAAAGCGAGCTTTCATGGATATGGTCAAGGTGGCGGCGTGAGCGTCAGCAGTTCGTATTCATATGATCTCCGGATGTGCGTGGTTATCGTTTTTGTCGTTGCTTTTGCAGTAAATGGACTATTTTACGAAAAACTGCGATCACCGGAAAACGCTGTGCTTATTATACCACATGATGCCTGCGTTATCTACCGCCATGAGAGGATTTTGCTGTGAAAAGTTGTTGCTTTACCGGTCACAGAATTGGAAAATATGATGATGACCTGCGAAAAAAGCTGAAAGATACGCTTATAGAGCTTATCGGACAAGGCGTGGACACCTTCGTCGATGGAATGGCTTTGGGATGGGATATGCTCTGCGCAGAAACTGTTTTAGAACTGAAAACCGATTATAAAGATATAAAGCTGCATTGCCTGCTCCCATGCCCGCAGGAAGAACAAGTAAAGAGTTGGAATAAATCACAGACCGAAAGGTATGAGAAGATACTTCAAGCTGCGGATAATGTGACCGTGCTGTCCGAGCATTATACCGATGACTGTATGAAGCGCAGGAATGAGAGGCTGGTTGAGCTCGCGGACTGCTGTGTTTGCTATTGCAATAACCGGCGGAGCGGTACGGGTCAGACTGTGAGATTCGCGGAGAATAAAGGGATAATGGTCATTAATCTCGCACAATAAAAAGTCCGACGGGGACTTAGATGACCGCGCCGGATTTTCGCAAAATTCTTAATTTTGTGATATTCTATATTTAAATAAGTGTATTTTATGGTTTTGCACAAATATTTTATCAAAATTTGAGCAAAATGTCAAGCTTAATTTCAATTTTAACTGAAATTGACAGTCAATTTTGTAGTTTTGCACAATTCAGCTGTCAATTTCCTAAAACGGAGGTAAATTATGTATAACATAAGCGCATATCGACGCAAAGACGGCCGCTGGGAGGTTCGTATTTATATACATGAAAAAGGCGAAAATAAGCGAAAATACCGCTCTTTTTACGGAAAAACCAAGGAATCCGCAGAACTCAAAGCTAAAATGTTTGCGGAACCGCCAGAGGAATACACTGTAACGGAAATGACGGTCACAGAGCTTGCTGAGGAGTACATAACTGTCAAAACCCCGCTGTTAAAAGATTCGACAGTTTCAAATTACCGAATGAAGCTTGACACACACATCATTCCGGCATTGGGCAATATTGAGTGCTGCTCTATAAAGCCACAGAGCGTTTATGATATCATGAACACCATGCGCGATAAAGGGCTATCAGAACGCTACATATCAGATGTCATCGTATTATTGAAGTCAATCATCCGATACGCTGGCTACGCATACGGAATAAAAAACAATATCTCCGGTATCATCATGCCAAAACGCATGAAGCCGGAGATAAAAATATTGTCCGAAAGCGAGCAAATGCAGTTAAAATCGTACATTGACAGTAATCCGTCCCTTACAACACTCGGTATATCCATAAGCCTTTATACCGGTATCCGTATAGGAGAACTCTGTGCGCTTCAATGGAAAGATATAGACCTTGAAAAACGTACATTGACCGTCAGCAAAACGATTCAGAGAATTCAGACTAACGATAGCGGTAAAAGAACCACGCTTGTGATAACTGAGCCGAAGAGTCAGAGTTCGGTCAGAACCATACCTATTCCAGAATGTCTTATAGAGAAGCTCAAAGCGTTCGTAACCAGAACAGATTACTACGTTCTTTCAGGAACAATTAAGCCCGTGGAGCCGCGCACTATGCAGAACAGGTTTGCACGCATTCTAAAAAACGTAAATCTCCCGTCAGTCCACTATCACAGCTTGCGCCATGCTATGGCGAGCAGGTGCATAGCGCTCGGATTCGATGTTAAAACGCTTTCTGAGATCCTTGGGCATAGTTCCGTTGAGATCACGCTTAATCGTTATGTACATTCCTCTCTGGACAGGAAGAAGGAATTCATGGACAAGCTCACTTGGGTAGCATGACGGGAGCAAACGTCAAAACGCCGTCAATAAAAGCCAGATAAGACACCTCAAAAACTGCGTTTTATCGGATTTTGTCTTGAAATTAAGAATTTTGCGAAAGTTTTTGAGGGGGCGAGTAGCATGGCGATAGAACTGTTCAGGCACAACCAAGAGGCTTACGAATCCGCTGTAGCTATGCTTGAAGCGGTCGGCAAAGCTTGCGTCATTCACCCCACCGGTACAGGAAAATCCTTTATCGGGTTCAAACTCTGTGAGGACAATCCCGACAAAAAGGTATTGTGGCTTGCTCCGT